>LGVF01025531.1_pt2 | contig 16977 bp, 20 predicted proteins | sample 469901 | NCBI WGS metagenome assembly LGVF01 (sample SAMN03893561, study PRJNA290197) | marine sediment metagenome | material: sediment; isolation source: combined push core samples #3730, #5133, and #5579 collected at Hydrate Ridge | place: Pacific Ocean: Hydrate Ridge
GCCAAGGGATCAAAACCGTGGTCTCTTGTAGGGCACAAGTACGGAATAAATAAGATCGAACGTGCCAAGACCGTCAGTCGGACAACGCTGAGAAGACTGTCTGCCGCCTTCGACTCAGACGCCCTCCTTCAATGGGCTGAGTCTGACGTAAGGTGGGAGCAGATCAAGCGTATTGATCATATTGGCATGCGCCCTTGCTGGGACATCACAATGGAGGAGGGGGAGCCGATCTTCTCAGCGGGAGACTTTCTGGTAAAGAACTCGATGAAAACGTGGTGCCTCGTGGACATGACGGTCGAGTGCTACTACCACCTGAACCAGCGTGTCCTCGTATTCTCAAAAGAGATGACTCCGGAACAGCTTCGGTGGCGCATCGTGGCTAGGATCCTCGGGGTGGACTACACCGCCTTAAAGTCTGGGCAGTTGCCGGAAGAGGAGAGGGAAGAGTTCTTTGAGCTCTTAGACACGTTGAAGTCAGAAGAAGAACGCCTGATGCGGCGTGGGCACAACCGCTCAATGATGGTCACCACGGGGTGGACGAGCGGACATGTGATGAGCGGCATTGACAGTCTGCGCAGCAAGATCGAAGAGTTCGAACCTGATATTGTGATGGCGGACTCAGTGTACCTGATGAAGGCGACAAAGAAGGACGGCGGGGCGTTCTGGCAGGACATCGCTGAGATCGCCTACGGCCTACACGACTTGGCTGTGGAGTACCGCATCCCAATCGTAGCCACCTCACAAGCAAACAGGCGAGGAGAAGAGCTAAAGGGGTCGTCGATGGCGGAGATTGCCTATGGCGACACCTTCGCCCAAGCATGCGATTACGCCATCCGCATCATCAAGACGATGGACGACGCAAACAGAACCTTTCTGTCCCTCATCTTCTCAGGTGCAAGAGAGATCAAACTACCTGGATTCAAGCTCGAGGTCGAAGTAGCTCAGAAGTTTATGCTCGATCAGATGTTCGAGTCTCAACGTCAGATCATGGCGCAATTCAAAGCGGAAGAAGAAGCCATTGCCATAGAGGAAGCTAAGGAGGCTGCGAAGATCAACACGAAGCGCAAGCTGGATGTTGCTAAATTCCGCAAAGATATGCCGGAGGACGAGAAATGACCCAAGTTCGTTCCGTCGTAGAGTCCCTGGCAGACCAATACCTCAAGTGGTGGAGGCCCACGAGCGACGGAAAAAACATCAATGGAGCGTGCCCGTTCCATCACGAGACAACCGAGGGCGCGTTCTACATGTCTACGGAAACTGGACTTTGGATCTGTCACGGGTGTCAAGCTCGTGGCAGTCTTCCAATGTTTCTGAAGGAGGTAGGCGCACCCGCACGCATGCGTACCGTGGTGATGGATCAGATCGGTCCATTGCTACAGCGCAAAGAGAAGCCAAAGTTAGCTCGCGAGGACCAGTTCAAGAACCACATGCAGCTCAACGAGGGGCTGCTGGGAATCTTCGATTTCTGCCCCACCGACTTGGTGGAGGCAGGGTTCTCCGAGAAGGTCCTGAAGAGTCACGAGATCGGATTTGACAAAGAGGCCATGAGGATCACATTCCCTATCCGCAACCACCTCGGTGTCCTGATGGGCATCGCCGGTAGGACAGTGATCGGGGAGAAGCCGCGCTACAAGATCTACAAGGAGGACGACCTACTTCGGTTCTCCGACAAGTACCGGGGGTATGATTTCCACAAGAAAAACTTCCTTTGGAATTTTCACAACGTCTACCCCCACGCCTTCCACGGCGATCTGAACGTGATCTATGTTGTGGAAGGCTACAAGGCCGCGCTATGGTTGATCCAACAAGGCTACCCCAGTGCGGTGGCACTGATGGGCACGTACCTGTCCGAGATGCAGCGAGCGTTGCTGCAGCGTCTGGCCGCGGACATCTACCTGCTCCTTGATAACTCAGATCTGGCCAGAAAAGGAATGTATGACGCAGGGAAGAGACTCAGTGTAGGAAGCAGAGTGTTGGTCTGTGAATACCCGGAGGAGTTCTTCGGGGATGAACAGCCTGACGATCTCACAACAGAGCAACTCACAACAATGATCGAAACAGCAGTGAACTACAACAGATGGAGGAAACAACATGAGTGTTCACGATCCAAGAACACAGCACAGAGGTGATAATTTCGCCCGCGACCTACGACGGAAGATGTTCGACCGTAAGGCCCGTCAGGGAAAGGGCGGAAAGCCCATGACCATCTTCCGGATCCGCAACAGGTTCAAGCCGCCACAGAACGACGCCGATTGGGTTCGGTTGATCCGCGGTGAGTACGTCGGCATGGACGGAGCTCCGGTCCCTTACTTCGAGTACATCGAGCACTTCAACGCCACAGTCATGCGCGGCACGATTTGCTCGCAGATCTGGAAGGAGCGGGAAGACGGTGAGCTCGAGGGGAGCGGCAAGTGCATTCCCTGCCACGAGATCGACGAAGGCGCCCAGAACTTCAGCTTCCGGCGCATGGCAGCCTTCCTGCTACTGCATCTCGATTGGTATTACTTGATCCCCGCCACCAACGACAATGGTGATGTGCTGACCTACAAGCGCGATAGCCAGTACCACAAGACCGGCGATGTGATCTTCAACCGTGTCCAGGAGTCGGAGGCCTACAAGGAGTATGGTCGCGGCGCAATCAAACGCGAGGGCTACGACAGGGTCTTCGGCAACCTGATGCACTGGAGCCTTGGCACCAACCACCTACTCGTCCTGTCTGCGGAGATCGACAACCTGGAGAACGAGTGCAAGTGCGGTGGCGAGATCGAGACGATGACCTGGGAATGCCGCAAGTGCGGCGCCGAGGTGTTCGACCTCACCGAGGAGGGTGACTGCGAATACACCCGCAAGGAGGTCAATCAAATCATCACCAAGCCCGTCCACTGCAAAGCCTGCGATGAGACGTCGATGCTCGTCCCAATCAGAGAATGCAGCCAGTGCAAGGACCCCAAGCCTCTCCAGCTTTGGGATGTGGACCTGTGTGTTGGCCGCGAGGGTGAGAGGGCGCAGAGTCAACTCATCGTTCGTCGCCACAAGCATGTAGAAATCGACGAGCGCTGTGTTGACCTCATTCCGAAGAATGACATCCTGCATCGCGTCTTTGCTGGTGACTCCCTAGAGTACCAGTCCAAGGCCATGAAGATCCCCAACCCGTTCAAGAGGGACGACGCCCGCCGCCACACCCAGGAGTATGGAGAAGGTGAGAACGAAGAAAAGGACGAAGCCTCTGATGACGATCTACCTGTATAGGGGGTAACCACCACGTAATAGTTTGGGGGGCACGCGTGCCCCCCAAACTATTTGATCGGAGAACTATGTGGCATAAACTACCTATCCCCGAATGGATCGACGACCCAGAGCGCATGCTGCAAGTCTGCCGAGAAATCAAAGACGTCGGCATAGCTGGACTAGACACAGAAACCACGGGCAAAGACAACTGGATGAAAGACTTCGTCCTGTTCTGGTCGCTCTCTACCGGCCCAGGTAACAGATACTGCCTCTCCAAGAGGATGCTCGACATCTTCGATCAGGAGCTGGCCGGCGACCCCAACATCACTTGGGCCATGACCAACGCGAACTTTGATCGCTGCATGCTTGCCAACAGTGGAGTGCGGGAGCTCGCGGGGCCAGCGCACTGCACCCTGGTCATGGACTGGATGTACAACGAGAACCGTACCGGCCGTCACGGCCTCAAGCCCACTTCCCTTGATCACCTCAAGCTGAACATGAACGAGTTCAAGAAGGTCTTCAAGAAGCAGAAAGGGGAGACCTACCAAGACACGTTGCTTCGGATGATGAAGGAGGAGCCAGACAAGGCCATCGACTACGCCAGCATGGATGCCTGGGCCTCGCTCGAGCTGCAGAAGTTTCTGAAGGAAAAGCTTGAGGATGAGCCCACTGTCACGGGTATTACGCTTTGGGATCTGTTCGAGAAGATCGAAGTGCCTTATGGCAAGGTGCTCTACCACAACATCCGAAACGGCGTCATGCTAGACCAAGGATGGCTAAAGCAGATCCGCGTACCCATCACCGAAAAGATGGACGAATGCCTCTTCAAGTTCAACAAGCTGGCTGGCGAAGAGGTCAATCTCAACTCGCCAAAGCAGTTGGTCGAGCTGTTCATCAACAAGCTCGGCAAGGAGCCGATCAAGTGGACGTCAGGTGGGAAGAGTAAAAGCAAACAGCCCTCGGTGGACGAGAGCGTGTTGTTGATCTGGGCAGCTGAGGGCGACAAGCATGCTGGACTACTGATGGAGTACCGCAGCCTTGGCAAGGTTCGTAGCACGTACATTGACGGCATGCTACGTAGGGTTGGGGCTGATGGGCGAATCCACCCGACGATCAACCAACACATCACAGTCACTGGTCGACTCAGTAGTTCGAATCCAAACCTTCAAACAGGAGGTTGTAAAATCGTGTGAACTGCTGGAATCCCCTAAAGCCTCTTCGCCACAACGTGGCCCGAAAGGGCGTGCGTGATGGCTTGAAAAGAGAGAGGATGCAATATACCCTGTGGTATATTCAATGGGCAATCAGCAACCAAGCACCTACAAGGGGAAGACATGTTAGAAAGAGCATTGATCAACGCGCAATTAGGAGACGGGCATTTTTGGAAGCATCCAGAATGCATAAACTACAAGATCGTATGGACTTCCATTCATCGTAATTGGCTTGAGTGGAAATCCGAAAACCTTCTCCCGAAACATTTGCGTGGGTCAATTAACCTTGTGCGGAAAGCCAATGCCAAAAACTGTTATCCCAACGCCAAGCCTCTTTACCAAGCTACGTCAAAAGTACATCCACTCATCACCAAAGCCGTTCTACGTTCTAAGCAAGACACCATTGCGACAATGGACATTTTTGACTACGGCATTTGGTACCTTGACGACGGTTGTTGCATCAAAAGAACAGACTCTCGCTCCTTCAGAGTTATTATCTCAGTAGGCTCCCTTAGGACAGAGGAACTGTTTCTGTCAGCAGCTCATGTTTTTGGCACAAAAGCTCTTGGAAGAATCTACAAGAATAATTCTCGGGCGACTTCGAGAAATATGTCCTGGATTATTCCAAAACCAGTGGCTACCCAAATACTCCATAGCGCAAGAAACATCGCGCCGGAGTCTCTTAAATACAAGACCCCTTTATGGTGAAGGCTCAACGACCATCCGTAAGGAGTAGGGTCCTAAGCAGGACTCGAAGCGCACGACGTGATCTTATGATCGCGATGATATGGTCTGGTCTCATGGGAAACCATGAGAGGCTGTCGGAAGCGGGCAGCCGTAACACAACGCAAAATCTTCCTAGGCCGGACGATGATGTCTGGAAACTGCGCGGCGCGTTCATGCCGGGCACCGGTTACACACTTGTGGCGATCGATTTTCGTCAACTCGAGATGAGACTTCTGGCCCACATGGCGGGTGACAAGAATATGCAAAGTGTCATCCGGAAAGGTTGGGACATTCACGGCGGAACCGCATCTCTGATGTACGACGTGCCCTATGAAGAGATCGAAGAAGCCAAGTTCATGAAGGGCTGGCTCGGCAAAGAGCATGTTCCGAGAGAGGAGTGGCCTGAGTGGATCCCATTGTTCTGTAGCCACAGACAAGACGCAAAAACGATCGGCTTCGCTTTAAATTACGGGGAGGGGGACAACGCCTTGGCGATCAAGCTGGGTATCTCCAAAGAAGAAGCTGGAAAGCGTAGGGAGAAGTACTTCGAGCCTTACCTACAGGTGAAGAAATTCATCGACGACACCCATGAGTCTTGCAGAGAAACGCTGCAAGTCCATTCAATCTTGGGGCGGAAGCGTAGGTTGCTCGACGCGGACACCGACTGGAAAGAAGGATTCTTCCACTATCGAGCCAAGAAGTACATCCCGGAACGTCCGGGACCTTTAGCTGCTCGAGCTCTTCGCCAAGCAGTTAATGCTGTAATCCAAAGTTCTGCAGCCGACGTTGCCAGGCTAGCTCAGCTCTTATGCGAGCCAAAGGTCATGCACGAAATCGGCCTGCGAGACGAGTGGTCTGAAAGCATGGAGCGCATCGGCATCAAGCAACTTCTCCAGGTCCACGACGAGATCATTTTCGAGGTTCCGACAGAGAGTCTGAAGGAAGGCATCGAGGTCCTCTCGAGATCGATGGAGAAGCCTTTTCGCTACATTCCGCAGCTGCTAGGCGTAGACTTCGATGAGATCTCAGTTCCGCTTGATGTGGATGCTGGGTACGGCGAAGCCTGGTCGGAGGCACACTGATGCCCAACTGGCCATCCCCACTTTGGGACAAATACAGGAGAAAAACAAAATGGAAAAGTACGGTGTGGAGATCGACCCCAAGAAGGTTGCGGACGCCAAGAAAAAGAAAGCTGGTGAGAAGACAGCCAGTGTCAATGACCCAAACGTCAACGTCCCAAAAGATGACAACGAGGGGACGGAGCCCTTCGAGAAGAAACCGGAGGACGACTGACCTATGGCTACCAAGAAGAAGGCAGTGAAGAAAACAGCGAAGAAAAAAGCGCCGGCGAAAAAGAGTGATCGAAAGCAGTGGGACAAGTTCCCCAAGCCAGATCCCCAAGACATTCTCCGCTCCATCAACATGAGGTTTGGAGATGTCGGTCCGATCATCCGAGAGGCCAGTGAGGCGTGGGATGCTTCCGACCTCCGTCGACCAAGTGGGATCCCGAGTATAGATCTAGCGACGGGAGGTGGATTGGTTGCGGGGAAGGTCCATCAGTGGGATGGACCGGAATCCGTTGGTAAAAACTACATGCTCTACCGCTACTTCGGCCAGGTGCAAAAGCATTACGGCGACAAGGCCGTTCTGGCTATGGCCTGCTTCGAAGCATTCATCGACAAGCACTTCGCCCAGATGTGTGGATGCAAAGTCTCAATGAGTGAGTACGACATCGAGGTCACGCAACGGGCCAGGGAGGCCAGGGGAGAGGAACCCCTCACCAAGGCGGAGATCGCAGAGGCCATCAACTGTCCACAGGTTGGGACGTTCCATATCTTCGAGGGTCCTGCCGAAAACGTTCTTGACGGCATCATTGAGGCTGTCGCATCCAACGTCTACCAGCTTATTGGGATCGACTCATGGGACAGCATGCTCACTGCGGCCGAAGACAAGGCCACCATGGACGAGGTGCCGCAAGTCGCCTCCCCCGCTACGATCCAGACCAGGTGGGCAAAGAAGGTGCTCGACTCCTTTGGTGTGGTCTTCCGCTGCCCTGAATGCGGCTACAGCCCTCTGGCGAAGAAGGTCACGAACTACGAGCTGATGAATTTCAACTGGCTCTGCCCCAACTGCGAATGGAAGGGACAGGACCCTGCGAACGAAGTCAACCTCACCACCCTCTATTGCATCCGGCAGGTTCGGGCCAAGCTAAAAATGAGTGGGAAAATCTACGGCCGGGCCTACAAATCGGATGGGGCCTACGCCTTACAACACCTGAACCACATCCGGGTCAGCCTGCACCCAGGGCAAGCCATCAGGAACAACGAGATCAAGATCGGCAAGGAGGTCAACTGGGAGGTGACGAAAGCCAAGGCAGGTGCTCGAGAAGGTGCCACCGGATCTTTCATCTTGTGCTTCGACCCAATGGAAGTAGATGTCGCCAGCGACATGTTTGCCCAATGCACCAGGCTTGGGGTGATCTGCTCACTCCCACAGGGGTGGTACGAAATACCTAACATTGAGGTGGAGGAAGCTCCGCTTCGAGTCCACGGCAAGGCCAAGATGATCGGCATGATAGAGCAGGAAGAGGAGCTGATGGAAGAGCTTCGAGATCTACTCTACATAAAGGCCGGGCTAGCGCACGTGAGGTTCACATGACCCTACCCGCACTTACCATGCGGGTCGCCCAACTAGGCTACGGAAAAAGGTGCTGCTTCTGCAAGAAGGTAGGACGACTCACCGCTTTCCAGCTCTGGCAAGGCGACTGGCTGGTGAGGAACGTACAACTTTGTGAGGCCTGCAGAAACACCGAGGTCACGGCTGAGGTGTCTCTGCAAGAGGAAGCAGATCACAACCCGCTGAAGATCAAAGAGAACAGAAGACGCATCAAGAGATCTCGGGAGATGGAGGCAAGCCTAGCAAAGAGAATGGGTGGTAAAGCCCAACCTGCATCGGGTAGCTCCAGGTTGTCGGGGTTCAAGGGCGACATCCGCAAAGTAGGTGCCTGGAGAGTCGAGCACAAGTTCACAGACGCGCTGAAAGAATGGAAGCTGAAGCTGGGGGACCTTGCGAAGATCACAGCGCTGGCAATGGATGCAGATGAGTATCCGGCACTGGTGGTCGAGTTCTCCAGAGCCCATGCGTCTTTCGCAATCATCCCACTAACCCTTTTCCTGGAGATAGTCGATGAAGATGACAAGCATCCAGCACCTGCGCAACGCCGACGAAAAGGACGTTAAGAGCGTTCTCGGCTATGTCCAGATCATCCCAAAGATCGAAGCGTATCTGGAGGACCTGAACCTAGAAGAGAACAATCGGGCGCTGGGAGTATTCAGCGCTTCCGACCTCGGCAATAAGACGGGCCACTCGCTGTGCGGTAAGTACTACATCGGGTGCGCCCGTCTCCTCTACTACCGCTACATCGAGCAAGAGCCCCGCGATAAAATCCCCCCACGCCTACGCAGGATCTTTGATACGGGGCACAAGGTTCACGAGCAGCTACAGGACTACCTTCACATCATCGCGGACCGCCTGGCCGCCGAGACATTCGTAGATGAGGCCGTGTGCAACATGGAGAACTCGGCAGTGGCCAACACCTACGACATCGACTCGACGACTGACGGCATCTGGACGATCAAGGTGCCAGATCTCGACCTGCGGTACGGCCTCGAGATCAAATCGATGAAGGATGAACTGTTCAAAAAGCTCAACGGCGCAGAGAGCTACCACGTGGTCCAGTGCCACGTCTACATGGCGTGTTTAGATCTACCATTCATGGTGGTTCTCTACTACAACAAGAACGACAGCTCGATGGCCGAGTTCGTAGTGGAGTTTGACGACAAGTTATGGGAGGCCATCACGTACAAGATCAACTACGTACGGAAGTGCGCAGTGGACGAGGAGGAGCCCGAGAGGGAGATTGGGTTCCATTGCCGAACATGCCGCTACTCATACATTTGCAAACCGCCGAAGCCAGAGAAGCGCAACATCCGGATGGGCCGTCAACGGTTTACCCTGAGAGGAGAGTAAAGTGGCGGTAAAAAAGCTTATTGAATCCCTCCAAATGAAAACTCCTGAAGGAGAAGCCGCGTACAAAGTAGCGCAATCAGCCCACGATGAAATGGTGTCCCGAGGAATCTTCCTCCCCGAACGGCCGGAGTTCGATTCCGATCAGTTCGTCCACGACGACGGGTCGCCAAAGATGCCCATAAATATGCAAGAGCTGTCGGACGTGGAGATAGCGGAACTCTACAACATCGTGGAGGCTTATTACTCCTACGTCATAGGTCAATTCGCGGAAGTCGGGAACCAGTACGATGAGGCACGAGAAACCTTCAACTTTGTGAAAGCTATCGTGCGGCTGGGCAAACTAGGAAAGGTGCAAGAGAAGACCGATCAGCAAACTGCCGACAGACGTTTTGTCCTAGCCAACGCCAAAGCACTCGAGCTGAAGTGCCTGTACAACCTACTATCGAAGGTGAGGGACAAGCTTGATACAGATATGAAGATGATCTCCAGGAATATCACGCTGCGCGAGCAGCGGATCAAGATCGGAGGTAGGGTTAGCAGCATTGGGGCTCGGAAAAAGTTTGCGGGTCAAGTACGCCCTCCTGAAGAAACGGAGCACTACTTAGAGAAGCGTCAAGAACCGATAGAGGAGCAGCCGAAGCTGAGGGTCAGATCGAGGCAGCCACCTCGTAGACGTCCCGCCATTCCCAAGAGGAAGAAATGACGAAACCGTTCTATAAGATCTCCGCGATCCTCTCGATGCCGCCGACGAGCAACAACATCTACACGTCTACCGGCAACAAGAGGATCAAGACCACCGAGGCGCGGTCGTGGCAGAACCGCGCAGTCAAGGAGATCATGCGCCAGTCCGGCTTGGGCATCCAAGATGAGTTTGACCCCGAGCGAATGTACTGGTTAGATCTCCACTTCTTTTTCGGGGCGGTGATCAACAAAGGCTGGAACGAGTTCTACAAAAGAGGGCCAAAGAAAGGACAGCGCAAAGCAGAGAACAAGTGGAAGAGAATAGACCTGGGGAACCGGCTAAAGCTGTTGGAGGACACGGTGAAGAACGCCGTCGGCGTGGATGACTGCGCGACGTTCGTGCTACATCTCACGAAAGACTGTGATCTGAAGAATCCAAGAGTGGTAGTTGAGATGTACTCAATGCCGGAAGACAAACCATGAGCTACGAAGCGTTGATCTCCGTTCCTCCTGGTGAAGCCGAGCCGGAGCCGGACCACGGCGACGAGTTCTATTGCTACAAAAAGCTGATCAAGAAGAAAGGAAGACGAAAGAAGAGCGATCCAACAGAGTACTCCATAACCTACATTCCGTGGTCGGAAATCAACGACACTGAGTTGATGGCGCTCGCGTTGTATGGTTTAGAGTTCGGCAGCAGAGAAGAGATGGAGCGTTGGAACGTCATCTGCCGGGGGTTGAGAAGAAACGCGTTCATCGGATTGATTAAAGGTCAGGTAGCTCCAACCAGCCTACAAGCCAATCCGATTCACGAGGCCAGGGACAGATTGTCCAAGTTGATCCATAACAACTGGAAGTACATCCACTCTCAGATCAGATGCAATACCCTGTGTTGGGAATGTCCCGATGCTAAGGCGTTGGAATGCATCCTCGAAAACAAGGACATGCTGAGGGGGGAAGATCTCTAATGGCCGAGACGAATAAGATCTGCCTGCTGTGCGCGAGGCTGGGCAAGTGTGATGATGCAACGATAGAGATGCTCAAAAACAAGAGAGGTTGTGGGTCGTGGTTTGCGGCCCACCCGAAGGAAGTTGATGCGCGTCTGAAAGCGATCAGTATCGCGGGCTACTTGTCGCTAGAAGCATTGATTCTCAAAAGCCCGCCCAAGAAACCTGCAAAGGACTACAGGAGGTAACCAATGGTTGAGGCCGAAACCCACACAAGGGAAGAGCTGGAAGGAATGTCAAGGCTGCTGCTGCGTCGGATCTGCAAAGGGCGTGGCATGAGCTCGGAAGAGTGCTCGAAGATGGAGTTCGACGACATGGTGGCCTGGATCGACGACAACCAGGAAGGCGGAGGAAGGTCGAGGAAGGCGGCTCCCAAGTCCTCGTCGAAGGCTGCCCCGAAGGGAGGCAAGAAGGCACCGCCCAAGGGTAGTGGCAAGAAAGCTCCGCCCAAGTCGCCGCCAAAGGGACGTACCAAGGCCAAGGATGAAGACGCCGAGGATGAGTCGTCTTCGTCGGGACTGGTTGGTGATCAAATCTTGGCTGAGATCCAAGAGCTGCGTGAAGAGAACAAGACCTTGCATGAGAAGATTGACACCCTCGGCGAGGTGGTGGACCAGAACCTCAACGCTCTCACCGAGGACATGAACGAGCTGCGGGCCGACGCCTACAAGACCCTAGAGCTGGTCAAGCATCTGGGCATCTGGATGGAGGCAGATCAAATCCTCACTTCAGCCAATGCCCCGGAGAGCCTCGGCTTCCCAGAGAAGGAGGCAGATCTCGACGAGGCCTGCTCGGGAAACGAGGACGGCGGCGAGTAGCTTTTTCTCGCTGCGATACAGAAAGACCGAATGACGAACCCACCCTACAAATATCGGAGGAGGAATTCTTCGAGCTCACCATCGAGCAGCTACTTGAGCTTGCGGACAAGGTTGGGGTCGGCCTACAAGGCGCCTTGTCCATCGAGCAAGCTCGCACCCGCTTACTGAATGATGCAACGTTCATCCAATGAGCGCCGCCCCTTCGGGGGCGGCCTCTTCCACCTTCTCCTTAGCTGATCTACTTGGTGGTGTAGGCTGTACCGATGACAACCGCAGTGGTGATGACGACACCTACGATCAAGCCACAGGTCCAGGAGCGGTACCACTTCCGAGCTGTGTCCCGCTCCTTGCGGGCCTGATTCCGCTGACCGACAACTACCTTGACCCTGCTCTGTTCAAACTTAATCTGTGCCGTTAGGCGATCTGATATATACCTGCGCTCGATGTTGGTGGTCTCAACAGCCTTGTGACGCTCAAGCCAACGCAACCGACGGAGACCTTGAATCCTAAGCCCCAGCTGCAGAACCTTGTCCTTGTCCAGTACAACAGCGCTGTAATTCAGTAAGATCGACTTGGCACCTTTCGGGGTGATTGAGCTGCCTGCCTCCAAGCCAAGAGAAGGCTTGAACTTGATGTTAGGGACCAGGATGCCTTCGTCAGGCCCTGGGCAGCGCCAGTTCGGTGCTTTGTTGGGGTCGGTGTAGTTCTGGACCGTGCAGGGCTTCTGGCCCCATGCGGGCGCACAGAGCGCTAGGATGGACAAGACGACCAAGGCTCTCATTTTAGCTCCCTTACACCCTCTGTGACGCCATGAGCCATGCTTGGCACCCACCCGAGGGTGGCGCCGGTCCCCAAGCCCGTCAGGGCGCCCTTGAGCAGCTTACCGCGACGAGCTCCCAACAGGGCCCCAGCTCCGAGCCCGATAGCTCCTCCTATGCCTGGACCAGCTTTCCTCAAGAATCTTGTAACCTTGCCAGCCTCTTCCTCTTTAGCCTTGGCTATCTTGACCAATTTCTTCTTTGATTTCACCAACTCGCGAAGGCGCTCTACAGAGACTTTTGAGATCGGCCCCAAGAACTTCGGGTCGTCGTAGTGCTTGAGGTAGGCCTCCTTGGCCTCACGCTTCGATCCAAAGCCGATCATCGCCTTATCTTCGTCATACCCCTTACCATCGTCGTTGTGCTGGTGAACCACGAAAGCATCCGGAGCCTCTTTGTCTGGGCCGACGTAACAATCCACCGGCTCATCATCAGCGCCCTTGGTTCCCACCAGATAGCCATATGGGTTGACCATCTTCGTGCGCCACTCGTTGCCGTCTGAGTCCTTGCCCTTTCGGACAGAGCCCTTGCGGTTCTCGATGGCGATGCGCATTCCCTGGACACTGGTGTGGCCCTGTAGGCGATAGGCCAGCTTGGTGGCCATCTCCTTAGACTTCGACTTGCGCTGTAAGATCTTATCCCATTGCTCAGCCGTGACGCCTGGAGGTGGAGGAGGCTCAGCAGTCTTCACTGCTGCGACTTTGTCTCGCACCCACGGCAGCTTGGGGTAACGAGCTGCTCTACCCTCGCGCTGACCCACTGGACCGATGTCAGTCCAGCTCGAACCCTTTGTCTTGCCGAGATTGTGAACCCGTCTCAACGTGGGCATGATGGACGAGTTGGGCGCGGCGTAGAGATCGTCGATGTCACCGATGTCGTCGATAGAGGCGCCTTTCGTGAACAACTTCCTCATGCCCAAAAGTCGGCTGCCCCACCTGGTAGGCAAGGTCTTCAACCCATGCTCAACCTGATGACCAACCTGGTGACGGGCTACTGTCTTGGCCTTCTTCTTGACCCCGGACTCTTCCTCGGAGATCTTCTCAAACTCGTTGAAGAAGGCTGCTAGAGATTGTCGATTCATTATGCGGCCTCCCTAGCTCTGATCGCAGCCGGCGTAGAGGCAACTGTTCCTTTATCAAAAGGTTTAGTAGGCCCCGAAATAGCGGTGATGTCCTTCTCAAGACCAGGACGACCTTTGTAAATCTTCCCCTGTCTCCGTAACACCGAATCTGCGTGTCGCCGAGCCTGACGCTTGGCTTCCAACTCTACTGGAGTCAGTTCCTTGCGCAGGCCATGCATTTCCGTCATCAGTTTGGGGGATTTCTTACCCATTAGCGCACGACGCAGCCGTCTAGAAGAGGTTGGAGCAGCCTTCTCAGCCTTTCCGGTAAATCCCGTTAGACGTTGCATGTACTTCCTGGCCGCGGGAGATAACTTCTTCATCAGTACCGTTGCGGCTATTTTCTCTAGCTCATCGAAAAAAGCTACAATGCGTCGATCCATGATGCTACCTCGTCGATGGTCTTCTTCTTGACTTCCTCGAACTCAGTGCGCTGCTCCTCCGTCATGGTAGCCAATTTCTCACCATGACGCTTCTCAAGTTCCTTGAGCTCCACATCTTTGACATCCTGAGCCTGGAAGATGTCCTTCACAACCCGATCGGCCGAGGCGTCTGTGGTGGTCGAATCAACGTCATCCCGCGGCCCAGACCTCCACCAAAGGAACCAACCCAACACAGCACCAAGGATACCAATCGGAAAGACGATCCACTTCCAGTACTTCTTGAGCCACGTCCAAACCTTGGTCACGTCTACCCCTTCTCGGGAAACTTGACCCCGGCCTTCTCCAGTATTCCCTTAGCGATTTGAAAGACCTTGTCCGCGAGCCAGCCTGCTACTAGCGCGAACATGATCTTCGTCGCCAGGGAGGTGTCGGCCATCGCCGGCATGGGAACGCCAGGGATGAAGCAGAGTCCGACGGAGATCGGGTAGGGCATGATGGGTTGCAACATCTTCCATGGCTTGGAATGGGCAAACCCACCTACGATCTCTTTGGCCCCATTTGTCTCGGTGCCAAGCCTCTTGATTGTACTCAGCACAATGAATGTGCAGAACGAGATCAAAATGATTTGCCAACTCAAAAACACATCTACGATCTTGTCCATTGAAATCCTCCTATCAGAACCCTACGCCCGAATTGAAATCGGTACGCAGACCTCCCCCAGCTGGTTTAGCAGGAGCAATATTGCTGGGAACAATACTGTGGTTACCAACGTAAATGTTATTCCCCGCCGCGAGTGCGAAGAACCCCCAGTTGGCGACAGCGCCTACATGTGTCCAATCGTTGACCACGTTACCCATGCACGACACATTATCGCTAGCGTTGAGATCGATTCCTATTGTCGTCTTGCCCGCTCCTAGAGCACTAGTGCCTCGGAAATCGATGGAGTTGTTACTGCAGATGATAGGGCCGTGGATCGGACCGACGTCGATGTCGATCGCAACCATCGTAGATGCGGCTTGGTCATTGTCAAAATCGTGGAAGACCGTGTTTCCCAAAACAGAGCCTTCGTTGGTGAGCCGGATACCAAAAGAGAAATCACCGCCTCCCACACCCGTCAGCTTCCTGATGTGGTTGTCGTGGATCTGGGTCTGCTCCCCTTCAGCACGAATAAGCGCTTGAAACGTTCCGTTCAGTACGGGGTTCTCACTGCCACAGCTGTCAAATTCATTGTTGTTGATAAGACAGTTCTTAGCGCCGCCCCCCGACACAGAGATTTCCACAATACTGAAAGTACCTCCCGCATGCCCCTCAGTGTCCCAGAACTGGTTGCCCGTAATCTGCGTGCATTCCCCACCTACGGGTATGCCACCATCCAACACCAATATTGGTTTACCTATGAACAACACGCCAGTGAAACGATTCGCGGTAATCATCGTATTGGTGGCAGCGTCCACATACACGCCGAACGAATCCTCGGGGATATCCTCGATCAGATTGTTCGAGATTTGGCACCCGTTTGCTCCAGCCGCCACCCAAATGGCGGCCTTTGTCTGCTCACAAAAACGATTCCCGGACACAATGCAATCCGCAAATAGGTCCAAGAACAACCCAATGCAGTCCACAATGATGCCGCCCACCAACTTGTTGTCGGTGAAATTGCACGGTCGCCGAAGATGTACCATATTGGAAGTAGCGGGTGCACCCACAGTACCTATGACATTCCCAAAGATCTCACATCTTGGGAGATCACCAATACCATCGACTGCGATATCGATGGCATCGTTGAGTGCTCCGATAGCCCCGTACCCCTCGATGAAGTTGTTCGTAATGTCTGCCACACTCTTATCACCTATTACAAATCCGGCACCGCCAACCGCATTGCAGACGTTGTTGTTGAACTTAACGTTCTGGATACAATTAACACTACCGCAATTAACACTAGCGACGAACTCCGTCGTAACATCTGTNNAGTATACGGACAAGCATACCGGGATCGTTGATCGACTCTACTCGGATCCCACCTCCACCCATCTGAAAAAAGAAACAATCGCGAACCCGCAAACCTAGGGGGAAAGAACCTGCTGCAAGTGGCTTATAGAAAATTCCCGCCACGTTAGGACCAGCTGCTCCAACCATTTGCATCTTGCAGTGATCAATCAACATATCGTGGCCCCCGACTATGCAATACTTATCCAAACCACTTGCGAAGATCACATTCTCTACGATATTGCCGGCGCCGTTGACGACACATCCGTAGAGCGGGGTACCTTCCCAAGTGAGGCGGCAATCACGAATGCGACTCTCGGTCAAATAAGCTGTGGCGAGAGTGGGATCTGACCCCATGACAAAAGCGTGTTGGGTGCCTTCTGTTTCAACATTGTCAATGAGGACATGCTCCGCCGTGGAAGTCCAAATGAACGGGTTGGAAAAGCCTTTGTCAAAAGTCCCAGGGTCCTTGGTGAACTTCAGATTCTGGAAAATGCTTCCGTCTCCCGCATTCTTGAACGCTCCAAGCGTGGTTGCCTGAACATTGCCGGAATGCATGATCGTCAGGTCTTTGACGACAATCCTGTGGCCGGCACAATCAATGAAATCTACAGTGTGCCCATTGACCCCGTCGGACATAATCCTGGAAAACTCTACACCGTTGCCCACGATTGCAATAGGTGCTGTTAGCGTAATCTTGAAAGGTGCTGTTGAAGGAGCAAAAGCTGCGTGGACAATGCGTAGAGTGGGTAAATGTGCCCTGTTATGTCGTGCAGCGTCTCCAAGACGACAAGTCAACTCTACTGCCTGATCTAACTCTGCCCCAGAAAAGTCACAGGTGTAAGCGTTCCCGCACGTTATCTCAAGATGGCGTGAGGTCCCATTGTAGGCCCAACGAATGTCAACTTTGCGCGTAAACGCCGCACCGTTCCAGGTATGAGCAGCCAAAGGAATGTCCGTCGATTCCAAAGCT
>LGVF01278623.1_pt4 | contig 16960 bp, 15 predicted proteins | sample 469901 | NCBI WGS metagenome assembly LGVF01 (sample SAMN03893561, study PRJNA290197) | marine sediment metagenome | material: sediment; isolation source: combined push core samples #3730, #5133, and #5579 collected at Hydrate Ridge | place: Pacific Ocean: Hydrate Ridge
TTTAAAGGTGACATAAATACAGAGATCTGAAGTCTTTTATCTTTGAAGTATTCCATTTCCTCAACTTCCTCAATTACTACTACTTTGCCATCAACAGAAGAATATATAGAATTATCGTCTAAAACAGTATGTCTCTTTGGATTTCTAAAGAATTGCGTAACTAGTATATATATTATTACTGAAACTACTAAGATACCTTTAATAATCATGAAATAATCAGAAATAAGATACATTGCAAGCAAATTAACGCCTAGTAATATCAATAAAGTATTTACTAATATTTTAAAACCTTCTTTGTGTAACATCTTATAATTGAATGAGTTGTGTAAAGATATAAATAAATGGCGAGGTAAATAAGAAACTATCGAATCTATCTAAAACACCTCCGTGCCCAGGCATGAATTTACCAGAATCCTTAATTGTTACTTTTCTTTTAAACATAGATTCTACTAAATCACCAAGAACTCCAAATACTCCAACAATATTTGTAATAACGAACCATTCTAGTAAAGAAAAAACATTAAAAAAGTATGCTAATACAAAGCCAACAGCATATGTTAATACTAGCCCACCTATAAAACCTTCAATTGTTTTTTTAGGAGATATTCTTTCAATTAGCTTTCTCTTTCCAAACCTTTTACCAATAATGTAAGCAAAGCTATCGTTAGCCCATATAAGAATAAATACACTAAAAATTATCTCAGGATGATATTCACCACCAAAATTTGGTATTTGAGTGGCTATTGTAAGTGGTAAACTGATATATATTATTGCTAGATATAAGTTACCAAGATTCTTATACGGATTTGGTTTCTGCTTCTTTAGTTCTAGAATAAAAACAAGGAATACTAAAAGGTATATTAACAATTTAAAAAATATTGGATCAATATTTAAGTAAGATGATATACCAAACATGAATATGCTGATACTTATTGGATACATTATTCCAAATCTCTCCAAATTATCTGAAACTGCCATTTTTGAGAATTCATATAGTCCTAATATCATTATTAATCCCAATAATAAAAAATATGATATAGGGCCATACCAAATTGAAGTCAATACTACAATTGCAAATACCAGTCCAGAAAAAGTTCTTTTAATAAATTCGTTTTCCATAAAAATTATTCCACAAGGAGCAAATATATGTTCTTTGAAGTGTTTATACTACCAGAATCTAATATATTATTACTACCTGTAACAGTCTTAGGTCCTTTGATTGTCGTAATTCCTGAAGGAATATCCTTACTGTAGCGTAGGTTTATACTTCTAAGCCCATCACTACGATCTTCTAATAGATCTTTTACTTTTGCTAATATTATAAAATCGTAAGGAAGATTAGATAGTTTTCTACCTTTCAATTGATTTGATGAAATAAGTATTGATCCATCATGGGCTATTAGAGCCTCACAACTTGTAATAAAAGCACTATTAATTCCAGTTTTTTGAGAAAAAGTTATTCCTGATCTCTCAAGTATTATGTTAAAATAATCATCAAAAGATAATATTTCATCCCAGTTATTTTCTAAAACAATTTCATTAATTGCTTTTAAAATATCTTGTTCATTTATGCAATAAATAAATTTACCTCCAGTTTCGGTAAAATTTTGAGCAAATCTTTCATCTATCGCTATTTCTTCTTTTTTTATGGTGAAGTTTTCTAATGGAATACTTTCGATATTCTTTTCAGGACTTGGTTCTTCTTCCTTTATTCCTAATATTTTTTTAAAGAAATCTTTCAATTCAAAAAAATTTAATTAAGTATATTATAAATACTGATATACAAATAGATTCAAACAACAAAAATGGTGTATTTGTTAATGAATATAATACTTACACAAAAGCTACCTATTTGAATAGGTAGCCTTTAGGTATTGATTTATTCAATCAATTATTATTGTAAATATACTAAAATGTATGACTTATCTATTGTTTTAAGTCAGAAATTTCTGAGTTAGTGTTTTTAGGAAATAGTCTATAGTAGACTTATTTTTTCTCATCTTTTTCAATTTCATCAATAAGCCTATTACTTTCATGAGGCCTATCTCCAAATATCTTAAGTAGATTCTCTTTAAAAATAACTTCATCTTTAAGAAGTGCCTCTGCTAGAGCAGTAAGTTTATCTACATTATCTTCGATAATTTTGACAGCTCTTTTATACTGAGTATCAATTATCAATTTAATTTCTTTATCAATAATTTGAGCAGTGGCTTCACTATAAGGTTTAGTGAAATTATATTCACTTTGTCCACTTGAATCGTAATATGTTATATTACCTATTTTATCATTCAAACCGTAAACAGTTACCAAGGCTCTTGCTTGTTTTGTAACTTTTTCAAGGTCGTTAAGTGCTCCTGTAGAAACTTTTCCAAAAATAACTGATTCAGCAGCTCTACCTGCTAGTGTAGCACACATTTCATCAAGAATTTGATCAGTTGTTGTAATTTGACGTTCTTCAGGCAAATACCAAGCCGCTCCCAGTGATTGTCCTCTAGGAACAATAGTTACTTTTACTAAAGGTGCCGCATGCTCCAGCAACCAGCTTACAGTAGCATGACCAGATTCATGATAAGCTATAGTCCTTTTCTCTGCTACAGTTATTATTTTATTCTTTTTTTCAAGTCCTCCAATAATTCTATCAACAGCATCTAAAAAATCTTGCTTGTCAACAGCCTTTTTATTATTTCTTGCTGCAATTAATGCTGCTTCGTTACATACATTAGCAATATCTGCACCCGAAAAACCAGGTGTTTGTTTTGCCAAGAACTCAACATCTAAATTTTCAACCATTTTGATTGGTTTCAAGTGTACTTTAAAAATACCTTGACGCTCGTTTAAGTCTGGAAGATCAACAAAAATTTGACGATCAAATCTACCTGCTCTTAATAGAGCCTTATCTAATACGTCAGCTCTGTTTGTTGCTGCCAAAACAATTACGTTAGCATCTGTCTCAAAACCATCCATCTCTGTAAGTAATTGATTAAGAGTATTCTCTCTTTCATCATTACCCCCTGTAATTTGATTTTTCCCACGTGCTCTACCTATTGCATCAATTTCATCTATGAAAATGATTGCAGGTGATTTTTCTTTTGCTTGCTTAAATAAATCTCTTACCCTTGATGCACCAACACCAACAAACATTTCAACAAAATCTGACCCAGACAATGAGTAAAATGGAACTTTTGCTTCGCCTGCTACGGCTTTGGCTAATAAAGTTTTACCTGTTCCTGGAGGTCCAACTAGTAATGCCCCTTTAGGAATTTTACCTCCTAATGATGTATATTTTTCTGGCTCTTTAAGGAAACTTACAATTTCTTGAACTTCTTCTTTAGCACCTTCCAATCCAGCTACATTTTCAAAAGTTGTTTTAACATCACTATTTTGATCAAATAGTTTAGCTTTAGATTTTCCTATGTTAAAAATCTGACCACCAGCTCCTCCACCAGCTCCTCCAGACATTCTCCTCATTATAAAAACCCAAACAGCTATCATTAAAACTATTGGTAACAACCAACCTAATAAATCGCCCCATACATCTTTATGAGTATCATATTCTATGGTAAAATCAAGGTCATGGGCCGACTTCTCTTTATCCATTTTATTCTCAAAATTCTGTAAGTCACCAATTTGAAATTGGTAATGAGGCCCAGGATTAAGGCCTTCGCCTAAAGGTCCTTGCTTTACATCCTTATAAGAATCATTATTTTCTAGAGCTTCCTCTTTAATATAAATTTGAGCTATATTTTTATTGACAATAACAATTTTTGATACGTCATCATTTTTCAGAAATTCGTTCTCGAATTTTTGGTAGCTAGTTTCACTAGGTCCCATTTGAAAGCTTGAATAAAACTGACCTGCTAGAAAGAATACTAGTATAGCTCCATATACCCAATATGGATTAAACTTACCTTTTGGTTCGTTCTTTTTCTTCTTTTGTTGATTATTAGAATTGTTCAATTTTAGAATGTATTTTAGGATGAGTACTTAGACTTAATTTGATGATGCTATTTGTGTAGTTTTTGCATCACCCCATAAACCCTCTATGTTGTAAAATTCTCTTATAGGTTTTTGGAAAACATGTACAACTACGTTTACGTAATCTAAAAGTACCCATTCACTTACTTCAGCACCTTCAACATGCCAAGGTCTTTCTTTAAGTTCTCTCGATACCTGTCTCTCAACAGCATTTGCTATTGATGCAACATGCGTATTTGATGTTCCTGTGCAAATAATAAAATAATCTGTAGATTTATGTTCTATTTCTCTTAAATCCATCAACAGGATATTTTCTGCTTTAATATCATCTATTGATTTAATTATATTAGTAATTAAAGTATCAGTGTTTAATGCTTCCTTCATTAGTTTTATATTTGTTATTTATTTGATTAAATACTGCTAGTATGATTAATTATTCTCCATCGTAGAAAAATCACCTAGCCATGCTGAATTCATTCAATATTATATTAACAATTTATAGTTATAACTGTATAATTGTTAATACTTTTATGACCTGCAAAGTTACTCATTTTTATTGAGTAAATAATTTTTATTAAAACATACTTAAAAGTTGTGAGAAAGATATTCAAATTTGATGCCGTAAATTCTACAAACGACTTGTTATTGAGGTGGGCTGAGAATATTTCAACCGCGAACGGTAGTATTATTTGGGCATTAAACCAATATAATGGTAGAGGTCAGCATGGCAGAGTGTGGGAAAGCAAACCTGGTGACAACCTTACTTTTAGCATGCTAATACGTCATGATAACTTGGCAGTGATGGATCAGTTTATTTTTAATAAAGCAATTAGTGTTGCAATAATGAAGTCTTTGCAAATCATTTCACCTAATATTAGAATTAAATGGCCTAACGATATTTATTTGAATGGAAAAAAAATAGTTGGCATTCTAATCGAAAATTCTATTAAAGGTAAATATCTTGATTATTCGGTAATCGGAATTGGAGTTAATGTTAATCAAAGAAAATTTTCTGACGAGCTTATTAATGCAAGTTCTATTATTAATGAAACTAGTGTTCGTTTAGAATTACAAAATCTACTTAATCAGATTGCTGATCATATTGAATTCTTTGTTAATTATATACATAGAAACAAACATCAAGAAATTTTAGATATTTATTTAAAGAATTTATTCAGGAAAGATAACATTTCAGTATTCAAAAAAGACGGTAAAACATTTAATGGTATTATTAGAGGAGTTGATGATTTTGGCAGAATAAAAATAGAACTTGATAACGAAAAAATTGTAAACTTTAGTAATGGTGAAATAAAATTTATGATTTAAACGAATAATTTACTTTTTCATCAACTCTACTTATTTTAGTTACAAACTTATTCTATACAGAAAATTATTAAATCACGAACCATATCAAGATTATACAACCTATAACAAACAGCAAAGATGTAAGATAATTAATTACAAGAGATTTATATAAATCTCTTGTATTAATATTTCTACTGTTATAGCCTATAAATGGTTTTTCCACTAATTTACCGTGATATATATTCGGCCCTCCAAATTGGCAATCCAAAATTCCTGCCAAGGCCGATTCTGGAAATCCTGCATTTGGACTTGCATGCTTATTCCCAAATTTAAATAGAAAGATTAAACCTCGATAACTTAAGGTAATAGCAACCATTAATATCGCTGTAATACGTGCGGGGATAAAATTTACAACATCATCGAACTTTGCAGCAAAAAATCCAAACTCTCTATATCTATCATTTTTATACCCTATCATAGAATCTAGTGTATTTACCATCTTGTAAGTTAACATTAATGGAACTCCACCAATTGCATAATAAAATAATGGTGCTATAATTCCATCACTCAAATTTTCGGCAAGGGTTTCTAATACAGCTGTTCTTATTTTATTTTCTGACAACTCCGAAGTATCTCTCCCTACAATAAAGCTTAGCTGCTTTCGCCCCGCTTCAACTCCCTTTGTGGTCAATACATTTTCTACCTTTAATGCTTCGGCTATTAGACTCCTATTTGCTAAACCGTAGAAAACAAATATTGTTGCTGATGTGTAGTATGTATAAATATTGAATAATGATAATTCAATAAAACAGTAAAATATTAGGTAAGTAAACACTATCAGTAATATTGATATTATTCCCCCCTTCACTCTAACATTGCTACCAGTATTAAATTTACTTTCGAAATAAGAAATCATATTTCCAAAGAGTCTTATTGGGTGTGGAAGCCACAATGGATCACCTAAAATAGAATCTAGAATAAAACCTAGAACTAAGGGTATAACTATTTGGTTGAAATCCATTACTTATTAAGTTTAATCCATTGATTAATTGCTTCAAACAACAATTTATCTTTATCATAGCCTTGTGTTGCTATCCTAAAATACGATTCATTAAGTCCCTTAAAATTTGATGCATCTCTGATTAATAATCCATAATTTTCTAAGAGGTATTCTTTTAAATCGGAAGCCTTACCATTATTAAGTTTTACTAGGAAGTAATTACATTCTGATTTTTTTATTTGTAACCCTGTTATACTTTCAAATGCATCTTGAAAAGCTTTACTTTCATCAACTAATATTTTCTTATTAGGTAGAAGATTATGATAGTCTTCAATAATAAAGTTTCCTGCTTCTATAGCCAAACTATTAACACTCCATGGCATCTTTATAGATATTAATTTATCTATTGTTTTTTTTGATGATAAAATGTAACCCAACCTAATTCCAGGTATAACAAACGATTTTGTTAAAGAATGAACTATAACCAAATTACTAAATCTACTAAGTAAACTTAACACAGATTCGGATTTATTACACAGTTCATTATAAGCTTCATCTATTATAAAAATAGTATCTGGATTTTTAACCAACAACCTTTCTATTGTACTTTTTGAAGTAATTTTCCCATCAGGATTATTAGGATTACCAAGCCAAAGTATGGAATTAGACTTTAGAGAAATATTAATGTTTAAATCATTTATATTGATATATTGTAGTTTATGATTGAATGTTTTACATGCATCCTCATATTCTGCAAACGAAGGATAAACTATGTAACTGTTCTTGTTTGAAAACACCTGAGCTAACAAATAAAATGCTTCAGTTGCACCATTTGTTACTAAAACATTACAATCTTCAAGTTTATGTAATTCAGCAATCTTTTTTGCCAAACTTCCAGCATCTGGCTCTGGATAATGGACAATGTCTTTTAATTTAGTTTCAAGATGTTCTATTAATTTTGATGGCATTCCCTCGTACCAAACGTTAGAACTAAAGTCTGCAATAACCTCTTTTTTATACTTGTACAAATCGCTTCCGTGTCCTTTTATCATTGATTACTTGTTAATTGATTACTTTACTGGTTGCAGGTTTGACAACTGGACGTATAATTTTGACCTTTAGCCTATGACCTAATTAACTCATAGAATTTATCCATATCCGTATTTTCTCTAACCAAATCAGCTAACTTATTATATTGCTCTTCTTTGAAGACATCAACATCAAAATCGGGTAAAATATCACCTCCAGTACTTTCTACTATATCTTTAATCACGTGAATGTTATCGAATATACCATGAATATATGTTCCCCAAGTTTTATTATTTACTAAGCAGCCATCATTATTTTTACCTGAAATACTACAAAGGTGAGTGCTTTTTGTATTATCGTTAAAAACAGTTTCGCCCATGTGTATTTCGTATCCTTTCCCTTTCTTTTGAATATTTTGATAAGTAAAATTACATTGTTCGGTAATTTTTTCTTCGGTCAATGTTGTTGTAACAGGTAAAATTCCTAATCCAGGAATGCTTTCTACATCTCCTTCTACATGAAACGGGTCTCTAATTTCAGTACCCATCATCTGAAACCCTCCACAAATTCCATAAACTGACTTCCCATTCTCGTGAGCTGTAATTATTGCTTTAGCAAGTCCGGTTTTACGTAAATACATCAAATCGTGAATAGTATTTTTTGAACCAGGGATAATTACAATATCGGCATTAATAATATCGTCAACATCGTGGGTATAAAATAAATGTACTTCGGGTATTCGCTCCAAAACATTGAAATCAGTAAAATTTGACATGTGCTTTAATAATACTACAACAATATTGGTTTTAGACGATAATGATTCTCCATGTTTTTTATCTAAAACGACTGAATCTTCGTCCTCTATAAAAATATCACGATAGTAGGGAATTACCGAAACAACTGGAACTCCTGTCAAGTCTTCCAATATTTTTCGCCCTTCTTCAAAAAGCTTTATATCTCCTCTAAATTTATTAATTACTATCCCTTTTATATGATCTCTTTCTTCAGGAGGAAGTAATTTTATAGATCCATAAACACTTGCAAAAACACCTCCTTTATCAATATCAGCAATTAAAAAAGTAGCTGCATTTGCACCAACAGCTACCCTCATATTTACTATATCTTTTTTCCAAAGATTTATTTCTGAAATACTACCAGCTCCTTCAATTACAATTGGATTATATTCATTATCTAATTTGCGATATGATTTCATAACCTCTTCAAAAAGATCATCTCTATCAGTCTCCATGAAGAACTCCATCGCAGTTTGCGTACCAATAGGTTTACCATTTAACACTACCTGTGCTGCTTGATCGGAAGTTGGTTTCAACAATACTGGATTCATTTCTACTTTACAATCTATTCCGCAAGCTTCGGCCTGAACTGCTTGAGCACGGCCAATTTCGAATCCATCAGGCGTAGCATAACTATTAAGCGACATGTTCTGAGCTTTAAAAGGTGCCGGCTTGTATCCATCTTGTAGCAAAATTCTACAAAATGCAGCGTTTATCACCGACTTCCCTACGTCTGAGCCTGTTCCAACAAACATTATTGAACTTAATTTTTGCGCCATCGTTTATTACTTCGTTGCTTATTACTCTGCTTCCTTATTAGTAACTCCCGCATCTTCAAAACTTGCCATTTCGCACATTATTTTACATGCCGAATCAACTAAGCCTATAGTAAGTGCAGCTCCAGTACCTTCGCCTAGTCTAAAACCTAAATCTAAAATTGGATCAATTCCCATGTGTTGCAATGCGTAAATATGACCTTGTTCAACAGACTTATGACCCGATACGAAATAGTTTGCCACATTAGGATTAATTTGATATGCTATTAACCCGGCAGCAGTAGATATTAGGCCATCTAGCACCACAGCAGTTTTATTTTCTGCAGCAGACAAAGCCATACCTACCATCCCTGCAATTTCAAAGCCTCCTACTTTTGATAAAACTTCTAAACCATTTGATCCATCAATTTCATGAAAACGCAATGCTTTTTCTATTACCTTAATTTTATGCTCCAAACCTTGATCATCAACACCAGTCCCTCTACCAGTACAGTTGGCTACGCTTTTACCTGTTATAGCCGAAATAATTGCTGTAGCTGAAGTTGTATTTGCAATTCCCATTTCACCCAAACCTACAATATCAATACGATCATTGTTATTTTTAGAAACAAATAAATCTGATGCATTTTTTATTACTTCTTCCGCTTCATTTATACTCATAGATTCTTGTAAAGCAAAATTTTGAGTTCCATTTGCTACTTTTATGTTGATAAGGTTTATATCCGAAATGCTATGTTCTTTAACACCAGCATCAACAATATTTAACTTTATATTATTATGATTACTCAATACATTTATTGCAGCACCATTATTTAAAAAATTCTGTACCATTTGAACTGTAACCTCTTGTGGAAAAGCTGAAACTCCTTCTTCTGCAATACCGTGATCGGCAGCAAAAACAAAAAGATGCTTATTATTAATTTTTGGTTCAAGAGTATTTTGTATCAACGACATCTTTACAGCCAAGTCTTCTAACTTCCCCAAAGATCCTAAAGGCTTTGTTTTAAAATCAATTTTATGTTGAGCTTTCGATTTCAAATCGTTGTTAACTTGTGATATATTAAACTTTTGGTTCATTTCTGATGTTTTTGTTATTGTATATTTCTGAGGCGAATCAACTTTAATTTCATTTTCAGAATGTTCATTAAAATTGATAATATATTTATAATCTCTAGCTTCTATTACCCTCTTTATGATGTTATTTATCTCATTAGGCTTTATACTTCGTTCTACTATTAACGGAATATACTCTTTAATATTTTGCAGAACGGAAACTGCATCTTCCATATTTTCTTTAGTCAAGCCATACGATCCTGAAAATATTATTTCTTTATAATGAATTAGGTTAAGTAGGTTTGACTCTAGATTTTCATTTTTATTTAAGCCACTAAAATGTACTACTCTTGCACCTTTATCAGCCTTAGTAATAGCATTAAATAGTGCATTTGTATCAGCAGTTGCATTAATTACAACATCAAATTTACTTTGGTTAGTACTTTTTACAATTTTAATATTCGTAGTTTCAATAAACTTTTGAGCTTTATAAATTTTCTCTTGATTGCTTTCAATAATAACTGGAATTGCACCGTAATATTTAGCCATCAATGCCATAAGCAACCCAACATTTCCCGCTCCGTAAATAAGTATATTTTCTTTTGATTTTAAGTTTGCCTTATCAAATGCATTAATAATACATCCGGCTGGTTCGGCAAAAGTTGCAGAAATATCATCTAGCTTTTCATTTATAAGAACTAAACAATTTTTGGGGATATTTATTTTATCAGAAAACCCACCATCGGTATGAAACCCAATTATTTTAATATCGTCACAAAGGTTTGTTTTTCCAGATTTGCAATATTTACATTCCCCACAAATAATACCAGGCCACACAACATATCGTTGACTACTGTATTTTACCAACATTTCGTGACCAACAATTCGTGGTAATTCTAAATCTCTATGTCCTTCGTTCCAAAGTTTTGCATCGGTTCGGCAAACACCACATTTTATAACATCAGCAGTTACCCAACCATCGATATTAATTGGGTCAATAGATGTTTCTGAAACTGTGAATTTTTTTATTTTATTGAGATTTATTATCATATTATTTTACTCGGCAAATATTAATCAACAAATTCTGTTTCAGTAATTACAATTTTTCTAATCTCCAAATCAGATATATCAACAAGTAAATCTGTATAAATAGACTTAACTTTATCTACATCTTTAATTGGAAAAACTGATGCTTTGTCCATCTTTGTAAATTCAAAAGAGTTACCTTTTATTCTGATATATTTATCTTTTGATTTTAATACAAGTAGTTCCATTTTGACAAAAAATTTATGATTGCATTTCAATCCACTTATTTAGTGTATCGATAGCTTTCCCTGATTGTAAAATATTCTTTGCAAGGATTGTTCCTTCATCTATACTTTTTGTTTTGCCATATGCATAGAATATTAAACCTGCGTTTAAAGCCACTATATTAATCCTATTTTCATTCCCTTTACCTTTAAGAATAGATAATATACTGTCTTTTTCTTCATCAATACTCATTGGTTTAATATCTCCTAATATTGCAGTTAAACTTTCTGAGTTTTCATCCATCAGTTCATATTCTATTATTTCCCCTTGTTCATCTAATTCGGCAATATATGTTGTATTACTTGTCATTGCTTCGTCAATGAACTTGTTATCTTCAATTTTACCACAATAAACAATAGCCTTTCTATATCCTATTTCTTTCATAACCTCTATTGTAGGCCTAATAACTTCAGGACTATAAACACCACGAACACCAATTGTAGCTTTCACTGGACTAGCCAGAGATGCTGCTATATTTAATGTTGATCCAAATGAAATTTGAGAAAGAATTCTGCCCAATGCCATAGGGTGAGTTTTAGGACTCATCCCATTATACAAACCTAAATTACTTTGCTCTAAACTTTTTGTAACAACCTCAACATCACACTCAACGTTTACGCCTAATGCCTCAGCAATATCTACTGTACCACATTTGCTAGATAAAGCTCTAGCACCATGACGAGCCATTGGTACACCATATGATGCAGCAACAATTGAAGCAACTGTACTAATATTAAAAGTTTTGAACGAATCCATTCCTGTTCCTGAATTCTCAACTATATCTCCATCTACAACTGGATTCTGTTTCACAGTATCAAATTCATATATTGCCTGCCAACAAGATGCTATTTCATCTTTTGTTTCACCTTTTGCAGTAAGAGCCGCCAAAAAAGCTCCTTGTTGAATATCGCTAGTTTCTGCTTTAAGCACAGTCATGAAAGCATCAAAGGCTTCTTCTCTGCTCAAGTTTTCTTTATTGATAAGTTTTGTGATTGTTTTTGCGAATTCTTTAATGTTTAAATCGTTCATTGGTTTGTATTGGTTGGTTTATTAAATTATGTCACGTTACCTCATTATCACTTTCCATCAAAATAAATTAATCTTTACACCCTTCTTTATCAACTGTTTTAGAACACACATCTGCTTTGAAATTCCATTGTATAGTATCGCCTGGTTCTACCATTTGATTAACTGCCAGTTTAGTTGCTTTATTTCCATTGATAGTATAATACCATGCATTTTTCCCTCTTTCGCTTTCTACACTATCTATTTTTGTAACAAATACATACTTACCTGCTACAGGATGAGTATTTACATTTGCTACGTACTGTAAAGCTTCAAGAGCTGTTAAATTTTCCCTCCAAGATGTTGTGAACTCTCCAACGGAAGATCCTACAGCAATCTTTACTATAACATCTGCATTTTCTATTTTTATAGACGTTTCTTTACTCTCTACAGTACAGTTTGTTATCGAAAACAATACTAGTACAGCTAATATTATATATTTGATATTCATCATAATTTAAAAAAGCACCTCAACATCAAAGTATATATACTTTAAAAATATTGAGATGCGAATTAGTTATATTTATTATTCTTTTTCTATATCATAAAAAACAACGTGCTTAGGGCTTGTACCTGTTACTTTTTCAGATAAAGCTGCTCCTTTTGAATCGTATATTTTTAATATTCCTGGTTCTTTATTACTAGGTGAAACCAATACATAAATATCTCCATTTGCTGGATCTACGTTGAATCCGTTAAAATTATCTCCTGTAATAATTGCATCTCCCAAAACCTTTGAAGAAATATCAACAGTAGATATCCCTGTTGGGAGTTGTATCCATTCACCATTTGCATCTTGTACATAATTACCACCTCCTAATGCATAAATAGTCTTTTTGTCTGGCGATGCATGAATAAAACCATTTGATCCCATTCCTTCATATTTCACTGTAGAAACAACTTTATCCGTATTAACATCAATAATTGCAAAACCAAGTTTGTCCGCTGAAAAAGGAACAGAATATTTACTTACCAACGACACCCAAAGATTTCCATTTGCATCTTCTACAAACTGTTGTGGAATAGCAGGAACTTCTATTGTAGTAAAAGTATCTGTTGCTAAATCCATCACTGTAACTTTGTTCGCAGTAGAAGAAGAAATATAAAGTTTATTGTTTTTTATTATTAATCCTTCAGGACCGCCTGCTAGTTCAATTTTTGTTATTGCTTTTGTTGATAAATCCATTTTTGCGATATACGAGTTGGCATAAACAGCCCAATCGTTTACTTCTCCCCAACAAGAAATATATCCTGTATTACCTTCAGCTGCAAAAAATCGTGGTTTAGTTATATCAGCAGACACAGGATTACCTAATGCTTCAAGAGTAGCAGCATCAACAATATCAATTTTATCACCTGCGTTAGACATAAAATAAGCTACATCGTTATAGATAGACATTGACTCAATATTTGAAGTAAAAGGTATTTCATTGGCTGTATTATAACTATCGTTACTAATTTCTGCTTTAGCAATATCATAAGTACTTATTTCTCCGTTCCCTTTACTATAACCACCGTAATTGACTATATATGCTACTTTGTCGTATTCTTTTTTCTCAACTTTATTATCGTCTTTTTCGCAAGAAACTAATGCTGTTGCTAATAATGCAACTGAAAGCATCATGTGTCTAAATCTTTTCATTTGTTCTTATTTTAATTTTAGATTAATTATATGAGTATTTAATTTTTATTCCGAAGTTTCTGCCTGGCATGGCGTAGTAGTTTTGATTTTGATAAGCTTTATTGAATATGTTATTTACATCAAAACTTACTGACAGTATATTTTTACTAAATAAAAAGTTTTTCCCTATTGACATGTCTGCTAAAAAGTAGCCATCTAATTCTTTATTATCTTCAGTATTTCTACTTCCCGTATAAGATGTAGATGCTTGTAGTTGCCAACTATTGTATCTAAATGATGAAAAAAAGTTTGCAACATGTTTAGGCGTGTAATATATCTGCTCTCTATCTGAAAAATCTATTTTCCAAAAATCAATAACTTCACTAACATTTGTATAACTATAATTTACTCCCCAATCAATAATGAAATCAGTAAATTTAATAGTATGATTAAATAAAAACTCTGCTCCTAAACTTTGAACCTTTGCTAAATTATCAGGCCGCCACATATTTCCACTTGGTGCCCATTGTATCCAATTATCAACATTCATGAAAAATGCTGTAAGACCTATTTTATAAGTATTAAAATTGTTATATATTTTGAAATCAGTATTAATTTCATAGTTCATACTGTTTTCTGGTAAAATATCTGGATTTCCATTTGGATACCAATACCTATCGTTGAATGTTGGTATTTTAAAACTTTTAGAAATTGAAGCTCCACTATTAAGAACTTTTCTATCAGAATTTATTATTATATAATTCAGCATTAACGAAGGTGCAAACTGGCTAGTGTAATCAATAACTATGGATTCTCTTAGGTTTAAAGCCAATGATAAATCATCGCGTAGATTAGTTTTATAAGATGAGAAAAATTCTATTCTATCTTCATTTGGACTATTGTTATAAGCATAAACATCGGTTGAAAGATGTGAGAAATTTAATCCAACATTAAAATCGCCTTTCAAAAAATCAGTATTAAAATAATTAAGGCTACTTACAATAGAGTTAGTTGATATTGTTTCTTCATAATTTTTATTATACAACTGATAGTCATAAACATATCCTAAACTTGCCGTAAACTTATGTTTGCCTTTATAATATTTCAACCCATTGGTTATGCGTAAGTTATTATTTTCAATCTCTTTATAATCTGCGCCATAATAATTCTCAGACATATTTGGTTGTATCTGATGCCAATTATTCTGATACCATTGTTTTGTATAGAACAAAAGATTATCTGAAATTTTATAATTAAACTCTTGAAGTATTCCCCAATTTTTTATGGATGCATTTTTTTGTACATCATCTACAAACTTATTTTTCTCAAAATCTTTTACTGCAGTATTTAGAAATGGAAAATCATTTTCTTTTTGAAAGTGGAATGCCTTTATCGAATATTGAATTTTGTTATTACTATATCCAAGTTTCAACCCAGAAAAATACGAACCAAAACTTGCAAACCCCTGTTCTACACCAACATTGAACCCATTACCCCATTTTGGTTTATTGTTTAGTTGTATACTACCTCCTATAGCATCAGTGCCATAAAGTGAACTTGAACTTCCAAATTGTACCTTTACATCATCAAACAAAAACATTGGGATGTTAGACATGTTTGAATGACCAAGTGTGAGAGAATTGATGTTGATGCCATCAAACATAATTGCGGTATGATCGGGGCTTGTACCTCTAAATCTAATTGTAGATAGACCTCCAGCATCCTGTTTTACATAGATAGGGAAATATCTATTCAACATATCAGTTAAGCTACCGCTTGAAACTGAACTAAGTTTAAGTGAATCTACTGTTTCTATTTTACTTCCAACAAGAAATTTTTCTTTCATAGAAGTAACATCTACATTCATCAAGGAATTTATGGAATCTAAAGATTGCCCATTAACCATCAAATGCAGAAAAAACACAAATCCAAGAAATGTAATTTTTTTGATTTTCATAATAATATCGTTTGTTCCCGAACATTTTTTCTCTGGCAGGTCTTCTGGCTTACCTTACTTTTTCACACCTTCCCATCTCAAGATAGACAGTGGCGAGGATTGAAAAAGCATATTGTACTTAAAGTACGAAGGCTTACAGCTACGGGTATAGCTCCTGTTTCTAACAGGATTCCCTTTTAATTCCGATTTGTAAAAATGCGGAACACCAAATTCTTTGCAAACATAAGTTTTTTATTTACACCTACAAATATGATTTAACTCAATTATACTAACAATTTCATATTGAAATTAGTAAATATGAAATATTTTGTAACTAGAGTTATTCATTAACTCTAAATCATAAACTTTATAAAGAGGCATCTTTTTTAAAATAGTTGTCATAACTTTTATCGTAAGACCATGACTTACCAAAATAATATTTTCATTACTATGATGCTTTTCAATTTCATTTAAAAATATCTCAAGCCTTTTTTTTACTGACTCTGGCTTTTCTTTTCCTTCCCATTGACTTGAAAAATCTAAATTATCGNNCAAGTTTTGTATAAGGATGATGTTTTATAATCTCCTCAGCAGTTTCTACCGCTCTTATCAAAGTACTTGAATAAATTTTAGATATTTTTTGTTTTCTCAATTCATCCCCCAAAATTTTGTTTTGAGCTTTTCCATAATCTGATAAATACCCTTCGGATTGACCTTGAATAATTCTGAGTTTATTCTCTATAGTTTCGCCATGCCTAACTACAATAAGCTTTATCATTACTTTAAACTATTTAATGTTCTATTGGAAACTAATAAAATTGAAGGTTTTTTAGTCAGTCTATTTTCTTGTGTCAATACTACTGCATTGTATACTTTCTCTATATTAGTATAATTCAAAACTTCCTCAGGGCTACCATTTACAAAAACTTTACCATTATCCATCATTACTAGATAGTCACAGTATTCTGACGCTAAATTTAAATCGTGAATAATCATCAATACAGTTAAATTATAATCATCGTTTAACTGTTGAATTAGATTTAGTATTTGCATTTGATGAGAAATATCTAAATGCGAAGTTGGTTCGTCAAGCAA
>LGVF01385589.1_pt1 | contig 16898 bp, 27 predicted proteins | sample 469901 | NCBI WGS metagenome assembly LGVF01 (sample SAMN03893561, study PRJNA290197) | marine sediment metagenome | material: sediment; isolation source: combined push core samples #3730, #5133, and #5579 collected at Hydrate Ridge | place: Pacific Ocean: Hydrate Ridge
CCGCTATCCGAAATTGGGAAGCGGATCTCGCGAACACGACATGCAGATATGTCATCGACACGGCTGGAATCGACGATCTCGGGGGCGGAGTCACTACCGGGATAACCTTAACGCTATCCTCGTTATGGCAAATCCAGTTTTGGAGCGGGGTGTTGAGAGGCACCATAAAAGGGGGCAACGTCGTTGGTGGTGTCGGCGGGATTCCCGTAAAAAACACAGGTGGAAATGATACGGTTTTACAACTCGGCGCAGTAGCAACGACGATAGCAACTACGGGGGGCAGCGTTCCAACCGCCGAAGAGATCAGAATCGAGATGGATGACAATTCTACAAAACTGGCAAGCATCGACGCGGACGTCTCTGCTTTAATGGGGGAATCCGGCGGTAAATGGGAGATCATCGGCAATCAGATGATCTTTTATCAAGCGGATAACATAACGGAGATTATGCGGTTCAACCTTTTCGATGCATCGGGCGATCCAAGTATGGAGAATGTATACAAGAGGGAACGGGTGCCGTGATCATCACAAACGGGTATGGGACACGACAGATGATCGTATCACGGGGGTATGGCACAACTATCACGCCCGCGTCGATGCGGGAAGTCTTGAGACTTATATCTACAATACACACAACGACAGCGGTGGAATCGAAATATGACTTCTGAAATTCTAAATCTCATATCCGCTATTTCAACATTGTCGGAGGTGGAAAGCCAGATAAACACAGAGATATCGCTCGATTCGAAAATCATAACAATGCTTAATACGAATTCTGCCCTAAACCCATCAATGGCATTAAGTTCGTTGATCGAATTGGAGGATGTATGACCGATAAATACTATGTTGGAGATACTGGAACAGATATCATAGTTGATTGCGGCACCGCCATAACGGGCGCAACTAACACGAAGCTCAAGGTCAAGAAATCAGATGGTACAGAAGTTGAGTGGACTGCGGTAATCGACGGAACAGATCATCTCAAGTACACCACCCTCGTAGATGATTTCAGCGTACCTGGTACGTATTTCTTGCAAGCATCTCTCACGCTTGGAGGCTGGTCGGGGCTTGGAGAAACTGCCCAATATATAGTCTATGATCCATACATGTGAAATAATGACTGTCAAAAAAATCAACTATGTAGAGATGTGTTATATTTGTGGTGACTGTGGTAAAGACTGCAAGACTGCACACAAAGACGGATCATGCACATTGGCAGGCGACTCTAAAAAAGCAGCACAGGAACACACATCACCGAGGGGATAGTTGTTTTAAAACCCTCGATAGTGCTCACGAAACTGTTTCATCGATGTGAATGTTTTTCCGGCATCTTAGGTATTTCACCTCGATCAATCGTCGTCGCCGACACATATTCCATGCAATGCCTCGAAAAGTCTATAAGTAGCAAGGCAGTCACTGTCTGCCTGATGCATACGAACACCGGAGACATCGATGCCGAGATCCTTGCAGCAGTGCGCAAGGTTATATTTCAGACCCCTCACCCGACGATCGAGGATGTTCTTACCGAACTCAAAGAATGTCTCGCAGTCGTCCAAGAGCGACATCGAATCCATCTGCCTCGCTTTGTATATGGCAGCGGTATCGAGCCACAAATCATCTCTCGGAGCCAATGTATTGTACTTACGACATGCCACTTCGAGGAACGGTTTGTCGAACCGGATCCCATTATGCGATATGATTGACGTGTACCGCAACCTTTCAGCGATAAGTGGAATTATGAATGCTGGGCCGATCCCGTCCATCGTCACCATCGCTGACGTGATTCCAGTTAGCTCGGTGATCTTATCAGGAACCGTGTATGGTTTCGGAAAGTTCGGATTCACGATGTATGAATACGCATCATCGAATAGACAGCCGTACTCCACTTCGAGTATTCCGATCTGGATTATGTCATCTTTTATGGGGTTAAGTCCCGTGGTTTCCAGATCGAACACGGTGTACGAGTCGGGGAAAGCGTCTTGTAGTTTCATTTGATCCTCCAGCATAGTGGGGTGATGTGCTGATACCGCATTCGTTGTTTCGGGCAATCGCCGTGCACCAACCGCGCAGTACATCGCATAATCGGTATCTCGATGAGATTAACTATAGTGGTACTGGACTCAAGATATTTACAAGTCATACAGTTAGATGCACTTCGATACGTTATAAACATTTACCAAGAACAAAAATCATGAGTTAAAAAGATATCGAATAGCCACAAACCTTATATAGTTCTATGAGAACTATATAGATATGAGAGGAACATCACATCTGATACTATCTACCGCGATTGCCTGCTTAGTAGCGATGTGGCTATTCGCTCCGATTTTTACAGCCCCCATATCCTTCGTGACTCTGCACGGATATGCGATGGTTGCGATATTTATCATATTTGCAGCAGTCGGATCTATCGCTCCGGATGCTGATATCAAACATTCGATGATTCGGTCACTGCTATTCGTTGGGTTCTTTCTACCATACTGGATATTTGCTCTGGTCCCACTAAGTTTTGTCTTCGATTTTAGAGACGAGAAGATATTAACAAGGATCAACAGATCGTTATTCTCACCAAAGCATCGAGGTGTGATGCATTCATTTGTCGGTCTTGTTTGGTCTGCCGGGGTGGTGTATGTCGTATCTACATATCTGATGTCGCATTATCCGGCGATGGCGGCAGCAGAAGGCTTTGTTTTGGGGTACCTGCTACACCTGATAGAAGATGCGATCTTTACAAAGACGGCGATTAAGCCGTTCGTTACCGAAAAGTTCAAAATAGGCGGGTAATTATTGTCGCGGTTTAGATACCGTGATAACGATCTTGTTCGGCTCCACATCGACCAGATACACCGGAGCTTTCTTTGTTTTGCTGAGTGGCATTGTTTTCAGGATTTCTTCAGTTAGTTCCTTGCTAAAATATATTGCAATCCCTGGATTCTGTTCGAAAAGTCTGCATGTTCCGTGTTCGGCTGACATAATATATAGATTAGTCACAGTGCTATATAAACCTTTGTGAATCCAATAAGCTTATATACCCTTACGAGAAACATATAGCTTATGAAGTCCAAATCAATACTTCAAATGAAACCAGAACTAATGATCATTGGGTTATTTATGCTGCTTTTGCTGTCGGGAACGGCGGCGGCAGACATAGAGGCGCCGATGATCAGCACAGATGAGATCATGGAATACTTGCATGCGGAAGCGTCAAGTTTGTTCTTGTCGTTGATACTGGTCATGGTAGTTCTTGCGGCGATTGCGTTCATTATCGGGAGCTCAAGTTCGAAAGCATGGGGTTATCGGGTAGTTGGGTGTATCGTGATTGCACTGTTCGTGTACTACGTGTTGCCCTGGCTCATAAGTGATGTCGAAAACATATCCACAGTGGGGGATAATAGCACGTCATGAAAACCACGGCGATAGTTTGCATCCTGAGTCTGGTGGCTGCCTCATCGGCAGCCGCCGGATATACGGATTCTTTATGGAATGAATCAGAGGAACGGATGTATTATGACTGTGGTGATTGGTCTGGTGTTGACAATAATCCGAATACGAACCTACACAAGCACTATTATGGCTTCAAGAAAAGCGTGAAGCGAAATCGGGCATACATGCTCAAGCCAGAAAATTTCGGACTGCCAGCGGATGCGGTGCTGAGTAGGGGGTTCCCACACCATGATATAGCTTGGCAATCAGTGAATATACGCGGGTTGACATACACCATGCATCATCACGGAATGGAGTATACAAATGATTCCAAATCTGTCGATTATACAAATGATTACTTAAAATATCGAACGCATAATAGCGGACTGGAGCAGATAATAACACTCGACGGAAAACCAACGTCAACCGTTGCAATATCAGATACATGCCTTAAAACTACGACCGAGTTTGGCTGGCATAACTACAATAAAGATGAGTATGGAACTTACATAAAAACGATATCAAAAACACTGCCCAACCACGAAATGTGGGGAATTCCGACTGATGACATAAACGTAACACTTGTTAATTATTCTGGATACATGATTTTGACAGTTCCAACCCCGGCGGGCGTGACCGGGATCAAAATATTTGCTGAGTCAGAGAATGGGACGACAGTATACGAGAAACACGCATATTGCCTTAAACTAAACACAAGCGAGGATTTCAAGACTTGTGACCTTGTGGAATATGAATATCACAATTTTACTGGAATATCCCCTTTCGGAACAGATACGTATCTGTTGCCATACGAACCAAATTACACTATAAACGTAACGCTGCACACACCTTTCGAGATGATCGATGCCATTATAAACACAACTGAAACAGATGCCGAACCAGTGGACACAACTCTTGACTGGGCAGGTGTCTGGAACATGTTATACTTGTTTGTGCCACTCGGACTGATATACTGGCTTGTGGGGCTGATTTGAATGCTATTTAATCTCGGCGATCAAATTTCTGACATCGCCACCGAGTCGATAGGGTTCACTGGTGCGGATATCGAGAATCTGAATGACACCATAAATATCTCGACCAATGTGGAAGGGACTGCTATAGACCAGATCAACCTATGCATAGGAGTGACTCCAGATCTGTTGAACACTACCTGGATCGCTGATATGTATCAGACCGTCGCTGATCTCGCCATGGACTTCTTCTATATTTTTCTGATTCTATCGCTGATAACGTATCTATTGACAAGCAATGGTGCATTAAACTCATCCAAGGGGGCTGAGATGGTGCACCTTGTCAAGAAGTCGCTAATTGCAGCGTTTATGATAGCTCAGGGGCTGCCGATCTTGATGATGCTGCTGATTGTCAACCAGTATATGAGCGAGGTTTTTGGTGGTGCATCAAGTGTTACCGACTTGATGGTGCACAGCATTACGTCGCCATTCGGATGTATCCTTATATGTGGGGGGTGTGCGGCGATCGCATGGAATACCATATTTTATCTGATTCGGTTGTTGTTGATCTACATATCCTGTGCTGTGTGGGCAATTGCATGGATGCTGTGGATATGGGATCGGACAGCAACGTTTGCAATATTCCTGCTGACCATAATTATCGTGAACATCTTCTTAGGAGCTGCGATGACTTTGGTGTACTGGATAGGCACCCTATTTATATTGTCGCCTGATGCTGGGAATTCATTGGCAGGGTGGGGATCGGATGTGATCGGCCTGATCATAATGGGTATAGCTGGACTGCTACCTATACTCGCTTTCATCTTTTTCATATTCAACCCAACAGCGATGGTGAAGAAGGCAGTGTACACGGTTGCAACATTATAGGAGATACCATGACTGAAATAAAAGAAGGATATGACATACCAACAGACCTACAGCACACGCCAAAACATTGGTTCGGGCTCAGCAATAAACAGGCATTGTTAGCCGCGATCACAGTATTGAGTTGGTGGGGGTGGCATAAGATCGCGTCTCTACTATATATTCCCTCCCCGATATACCGGCTTGGGTTCATCCTGATCGGTGTGCTTGCGATATGCACAATCTTCCTAGAACTCGACATGTGGATGTACAGGATGGTGCGATGGATCGTTGCACCATTCTACGTCACTCACTTTGACAAAGCAGCAAAGCAGATATCAGGGATAATCGGAATAGAAGGCGATCATTACTGGAACAATTACGGTGATGTGTGTGCGATCCTGCGTCTGTCGGCTATCAACTCTGATAGAGTCGACGCTGACAAATCCGAGATCGTTGAGAAGTTCGATAAAGATTTCTTAAACGCCCTGCCCTGCCCAGTGCAGATTGTAGGGTACACCTACAATTATAATCTTGATCCATATATATCATCGATGCTCTCGTATGCGAACAATTTGCCGAAGAAGGTGATGGAGTATCGGATCGCCCATCTGAACTTCTATAAGAAGTACATTGGAGAAAAAAACATACGAGAGCGGGTAATCTATATGATAGTTAAGACCGATTCGAGGCTCGCAGATCCTGCCGAAACTCTGGATGTCAATGTGGCAATCATCTCAAGGAATCTAACAAAGTCAGGAACCTACGCAAGACGGCTCGTGGGAGACGAGATATCGACAACCATGGTGATGGTCGCAACCGGTATCGGAGAGGAAGGAATGCAGTACATGGAGCCATACACGGAGGTAGAAGGATGAAACAAATCGATGAGTTAAGACGGTTTATGGCGTCGTTGAACACAAGGACAATGAAGAAGACCCGAACGCCAAAGATGCCGAAACACAGCCCGATATTCCACGGGCGTGATTCGCTGTTCCATTCGCTCTTAACTCCTGACCGGATCATAAATCGAGTTGACACACTTCAACTCGGCGAAGAACACCATGCATTCATAGCCGCGAAAGGGTACCCAGGGAGCCTTCAGCACAACTGGCTTGCAAGAATAGTCGACGACATCGATGAGACAAATCTGAATTTCTCGCAGTTCATCACACCAATCGAGAATGATAAAGCAGTGAAAGAGCTTCAAGAGCATATAACAACCCTTGACACAGAGATCAAACTGCGGATGCTTGAAGATAGTCCGGTTCCGGTCACCACATACGAAAAGCTTACATCCGCGACCGATCGGCTGAAGACGCTAACCAAGGGCACTGAAAAGAGCTTCGACCTTGCAAACTATTTTAGCGTGCACGACGCTAATGAACGAACACTCAACCGAGCGATAGCAAGCCTAAAATCCACCATTGCAGGGCTCATGATACTCCCTACAAGGCTGTATTTTAGAGGGATGGAAGGATATCAGTGTATGATGCCAATCGGGATAGACCCCATCCAGATGACTCGGCACATGGATACGACAGCTGTAGCGAGATCGATGGCACTACCTGGACGCGCTCGGATAAGTGCAGGATCAGGAGGAAGCATTATCGGTGTAGAGTATGAGACTGGCATCCCAATCATATTTGACAAGTTCGATCGATCCCTAATGAATGCAAACGTGGTGCTGATGGCGGGATCTGGACGCGGGAAAACCTTCTGGGCATCATTAGACATAGCGCATCAAGTCGAGATGGGAAACGATGTCGTGATCATCGATCCAAAGAAAGAATACGGCAACTTGGTCGAGGAGTTCAAAGGTACGAACATTATAATTAGAGAAGGATCAGACACTTGCTTGAATCCGTTCACGCTCGGAGCCGGTCCAGACGACACGCTCACATCAAAGAAACAAGAATTGCCAACATTCGTATCCATCATGGTTGGCGGTGTATCCGAAGCGGCGAAGTCGATCCTGATGACCTGTATTGATCAGATGTATTTCGACAAGGGCATCATCGAAGGCGATCGCGATACTTGGAATATCGAGCCACCTATTATGAGCGATTTGTATCAAACGATTCTCGATTATATCAATGGAAAAGTCGAGACCGAAATCGAAGTACAGCATTCGGATAAGGTAGCTGCAACAACCCTGCTCAAAGATATTAAGCCGTTTGCAACCGGGGCGTTCAAATCATTTTTCAATGGCAGTACGAACATCGATATGCAATCACATCTCATCAACTACGACATCTCTGGAGTCCCCGAGAGCATCCGTGATGCGGTGATGTATCTAATATTGGCTAACAACTATGACTATATGATTGCACGGGAGCGGGGTTATAGGAGCGTTTACATGGACGAAGCATGGGCACTTCTCGCATCGAACTCTGAATACATCAAAAAGATCGTGAAGACCTGCCGTGGTTTCAATATGTCGATTGTGATCATCACGCAAGACCTCGATGATGTGGTGGGATCTTCTGCTGGCCATGCAATCATCGGAAACACTGCTATCAAAATAATTCTTGGTATGGAAACTGCGTATGCGCAGGAGGTTGGTAAGCTGGTCGGGCTCACACCATCGGAGGCCGGGACACTGACATCGACTGGAAAAGGTGAAGGATTCTTGATCGTGAACAGTGTTGCCACTCGGTTTAAGACCCCATCTGCACCCGCGGAAAAGAAGCTCATAGAGAGCAGTACAATTGCTAAGGGCAATTCAGAGCAATTCGATACTACCGAAAAATTCTATGTCTGCAAGGATTTGACACAGCAACAAATCGGCACGCTGGTAAACCTAAAGTTCGAAAGAACACCTGGGAAGAAGCTTGGACGTGGTACGGCTGATTACATGGTCCGAAACGAGACAAAAAACCAGAGCGATGAGCACTTCATCATGACTCACCTGATCGCCAGAGCAGCAAAGAACCTTGGCCTAACCACTGAAATACATGATTATGGCAAGGACTTCGATGTGACTGTGCGAAACTCTTTCGGCTTAATTATTGGTTTCGAGGTCGAGACGGGTAAGAATAACTGGTCTGACGTCATCGCAAAGGCAGATCGGTTAAACAATCCATCTGAGCAATTGGAAGCAAAAGAGTGGTATTTTGTTACCCCCTCTGCTATGACAAAGAAATACGCACAGGTGAATTCCAACACAGTTACAGGCGGTCAAATCGATTCGCTGTTGCGGAATCTCGCAGACGCGAAACCAGACATCGCTGTAGAATCGGACGATCAATTATAGATTGTCTGGTTCGTATTCCTTTTTTGTTTAGAAGTATATAGCTGCTTGAAATCTATGGTTGTCTGGATGTATTGAGACAATCTCTATAGGCTGGTTGGTTACTGGTATTTCCGCGAAATCCTTATAAGCCACCCACCACATATATCGTTGCATCAAATCTATATAGATTACTGTTGCCATCAACATAATCAAAGCTTGTGTCTATATAGTTACAAGTTAATTACATACGTTATGCGGTACAGATGCGTACCTTTAAGTACCTTAAGAGAGTATAGTATACATGCACCAACGCGGTGCAGGACGTGAACAAAGAAATGATGCCAAGTGAGCCAATAAACCTAACGGATACCAACAGAGTTGGGTTCAGAGAATTCAGGAAGACATCTACGATAAAAGCAGGACAGATTGGTGCAGCGTTCATCGTGGACACACTCGAAGGAACGTTTGAAGGAAAGGCAGGTGACTGGCTGGTAGAGGGCATAGATGGTGAGAGATACATCATCGATGATGCAATCTTCCAGAAGACCTATGAAGAGGTGGATCATGCCGAGTAAATTGAAGCAGTGCGAGTCTTGCGGAGATTATACGAGTATCCGTACGTGCACGATGCCAAGTGTAGAATATAGAGGGCGAACGTTTCAACTTTGTCCATCATGCAAGAAATCATGGAGTGCGAAATGAACGGAACTGAGATGGTATTGCGGTTCTTGGCAGGTGGCTCGACAGTTTTAGCAGTTACGTTGCTTGCTAAAACACGGTATCCAATGCTATCAGGTGTTATAATGCTGTTCCCAGCGGTGACACTCATTGGTTACTACTTTGTCGGGCAAACAGTCACTCCGGTACAGTTGCAACAGATCACAAAGTTCAGCATGTATGCGTTATCGACGACGTTCGTATTCCTTATGGCGTTCTATTATGCTCAGAGGACTATGGATGTACCAAACTCGTTGATCACGTCTACGGTTGCATGGGTCGTCTCTGCGGGCGTGCTGGTGGGGGTTACTCATGCCGGGTGATGCGACGCACGTCAAATCTGCGAAGTTCGTTGCATTGGTTGGAGCAGTGATATTGTACACATGTGGTGGTGATTGAGATGACATGCGAAAAACTATCAGTCGATGAAATAATGGGTCGAGGGATTGAGGATATCCGCGACGCCACTGACCTTATATGGGCATTCAATGCGGTGATGCGAGCACTCCCCGAAAACGCCACAAAAGATGTGGTGTCAAGGATCTTCGATGATTCGTGGGCAGAATGCAAAGGTAATTGAGATGACATGCGACAATGATTTGATAGACTGTGTTGGCAGGGACAACATGATCAATACATGTAAGGAACTTGGGTGCATGCTTTATATTACGTGCTCCCCGCGGAATGGGCATACAGAACTATGCACTGAGTGCTATGCCGAGATCGAAAAACGATATCCGGAATGCATCGAGGGGTGATTGAGATGGACAACACAAGATTTGTGGTTGGTATATTAGGTATCCTTGCCGGTGGGGGAATTATCAAAATTGCATCAATCCCAAACACAGTAATGTATGAGTCTATGTTGCTGTGTATGTATGCGGGAGCAGCGGCGATTATGGTTGGTATCTTTAAAATTGTCGGTGGTGATTGAGGTGGGCAACGAACCGATGATCAAACCGTTGGTGACTATAGTAGTGATGACGCTCAGCACGATTGTCGTGTCTATAGCACTATCAGGGGTTGTGGCAGCGAGTATCCCGATAACACCGTGGATTATTGATGGGTTAAATGCATGGTGCGGATTAGCAGGCATCACAACGTCGATGGGGATAAACATTGCTGCAGCTATTATTGTTATGATGATATACGCAATGAGGGGTTGAGATGGGATACTGGAAATCAAACGTCTTAGTACTTTTATTGATGTTCGGAGTGCTCGGATATCTACTTACAGCACAAATCATTAATGTGGAGGCTGGGTATGACTCACAGTGGATAGCTTCAGAATATGGTGTACTTGGTGGATTTGTTAACGATATCCTAACAGCAGCCACTGTTTTATTATCGTGGTGTGGTCTGCTGGTCTATATGTTGAGATGGTGGATAATTATAGCGATTCTAATCATCTGGCTTGCAGTCATAACCACAAGGAGAAACTAAATGGGCAACACATACCTAAAACTGAAAACACGTGATGATCTACGAGAATACGCAGACGCTAACAAGCTCAACTCGCTCGACGATGCGGTCGTTAACCTGCTGGCAGAGGCAAAGCTGCTTCGGGTGACAACACAGAAATGCGAACTGCTTGAGCAATTGTTCGAGCCATACGATCTTGAGGAGGATTAAATGAGACTACTGATAAGTGAGATACCAGACGGGGCAGACCTGCCATATATCACTGATTCCATCAAACGGATTGTAAGCGATGAGGCCGTGATCGTGCAAGTACTCGAATGAAGCAGCATCGATGATCGTTTTGCTGGCGTTAACAAAACGATCACGAAACTTTTTGGTTCCACGAAGGGGGTATAGGTCATGCTTCTGACTCCACTATTCACATAGTTATTGGAATTATTTGAGTGACCAATTTAAAACCGATAGCGGGGGGTGGAATTTTAGCGCACAAGTGTACTTAAGATAACACAAGTGCAAAAACGACAGCAAGCGAACGTGTGCTATTCCATAGTCTCCAATGGAATATATTCTCGTTTATTATACATGTATATAGTAGTAATGTGGTGTGTGCCGCCTGATAGCGATTAGCCAAATAGTCTATATACAAGTCCGTTTATGACCGATGCCTTTATATACTATGCAGCCGCTATCGTTTTTGCAGAAACGCTATCAGCAGGCGGTTTTGGTGAAAAACCGCTATCAAGCAACGTTATTTTGGAGGGGTCTGAGAGGCTCTGTGTGCCACGTTGGACACCCACCCACTTATGAATATATGAGGGCATCTGTTATATGTTTGTGACGGCTCTGAATTTAGATATTCGTGTTTACCGAGATCGCCGGACATGTCGATAAATCGAAATCAGAACATTCACCGGTCTCTGAATATATGAGCGATACCTTTATATACGATGGAGTACCATATTATATTGTAAGAGGCAAACGGCGCAGTAATGTGTCGGGAGCTGATGAATACAAAACGGCGATGAAACAGTAAATCCCCGAGTCGGCGGGGTAAATCTGCCCCTCGCTTGGATCACCCGCAAACCCCAAAATGAAACCGAGCCGCAGGCGATGACTGTCTATGATTCGAGCCTGAAAGAAAGTGGATCAAACAGCATCGGAATGATAACCGAAACTGTGAGACGATCCACGACCCTATTACTTTTCCTTTTCTAAGTCGGTGCCGGCGACGACATTGGCGAAAAAGAAAGAGGTATAGAATAATGGATTACCCAACACAGAATCTAACACGACTGAAAGCTATGGGACTTGCTGGATATGCAACACACTCAATCGCAACAGGGAATTTATATAATGCGTCATCTGCGCTTGAGGAAGCAACCAATTTGGTGGCAGAGTTAATCGCCAATGGAGATGGAAACACCCCCAAATCGGTATAGAACAATGGCACTACGCACGAAAGAAATATGGACATCCGGACTCGATGAAGCGATCAACTTTCCTTATGAGCGCTACATCAGAAATGGAGAAACCTTTCTGAAACAATGGGCAGAGTTCTTCGGGGAAGACTACGAAGCAGAGAGACAAGCGAGACAGAACCGAGTCGTCGATGAGATGGCACTCGGGATCATCGACAAGGTATATCCGATGAGCTACCTTGATAATTTCGAGTTCATCGAGGCATTGAAACGTCTGGCACAGTCCGGGCGGATCACACGAAAGAAGAATGGATGGAAACTAAGGAGGCAGACATAATGTCGAAACTAAAATCAGATGAATATGGAATCGAAGCAATACAGAGAAACGATGTTTTAGAGAGGGGCAACATCAGGAGATTACAGAAGAAGGTTGACGCTGCACAGGCAGAACTCAGAGAGGCACAACTTAAAAGGCAGAATCGGGTGATGGCACAATAGCCATCACCTATGGACTTCGGTGGTTGTGGTGGCCGCCGTACAATGTTATCCCGTGGTGTCCGTCACGGGATCGTTAGAACGCAACTTCGCATCGATGGTGGTTATTATCGTACCACATGATTCATGATCAGATCGGTGCATGGGCATAGCCCAAAACACTTGGTATATAACAATGACAAACACACCGATTCCGTGCCCGTACTGCAGTAAAGAGATGGACAGAATTGGAGAGGACATCAAACGATGCCCTCCCTGCAAATATGAAGAACGGAGGAATGAATCATGACCGAACAAAGAACCAGCATAACGGTCGCCTGTGCTCAGACGACCAGATATCTACAGGCTACAGGAAAGAAGAGATACTCAAATGATGATATACAAACGGCACTGACGAAAGCAAAGCGAGGATCAGCGTCGTCGCTCGAGCACTATATGGGTGGCAAGGGACATCTTGTTAAAAGGGGTTTCCTGCGGGGCGTGGTCGATGGATACGAGCTATCAGCCTCATCGATGAAGGGTGATCAGATCGTGATCGAACTACCGGTCGGGAATGAGTTTCTGCTCGGTGAAGTGTCGGCAGCAGTGAGTCGGGCATTGGCACCGTTCAAGGGCACTGTTACAGATTCAATGGAGGTATGACTCATGAATAAAGATGTGAAAGTAATGAAGTACGCGATCGAACCCATGCGGAAGATCTTGGGGAATGAAGCAATAAGTGATGGCGGGACAGAGAAGAAAGCAGAAGCACTCGAGGGGACTTGGATCCGGCTGAACGAGAACATGTTCATTCTTGAGGAAGCAGACAACGCAACACTTTTATATACCGATGATAACCTCGTCGGGTGTGCTTGTGACAAGTTCAGAGACTCCGGAAATCTTCTATGCGAGCACATTCTCGCTTTCGAGGATCTTCCGAACTCGCCACAACTGTCGATTGAGAGTAAAGAATATCGATGGTTGCAGGAGTATCTGCTTAGTCTTGGATGGTACGTCGAGAATCGATATCTCTATCCACCACTGGATACAGAACTGCCGGAAGACAAGGCAAGCTGGGCACCAGATGGGAAGGAATCGGAAAAGCTTGATCCTATGAATGAAGACAGGCCACTCGACACAGGAGTCGATGTGGAGCCGAAACCAAAGACGTATTCCCGCAAGTGTGTTTACTGCGGAGACAGCATCAGCGGCACAGATCTTGCACAGGTGAAGCATGACATCGCCGAGCATATAAAAGATTGCCCGAAGAAGCCGGCGAATGAAAAGAAGTCATCGAGACTGGTCACGCAGGATGCGGAAGAACCACCACAGGAGGAAGTTGTTAAGGATCCCTTTACAACTGATGCAAAAAACGCAACAGTTGAGAAGCCACCGAAGAAGTTCGCATGTGAGATATGCGGCACCGAGTACGACACATCAGATGATGTACTGAACTGCATCGAAAGATGCAAGGAAAAACAGGAGATGTCAGCGGTGAAAGCACTGGTGACACAAGATCACTCACAAGAAGACTGGACTGATACACAGCTTGAAGTGATGCGGAAGACAGTCGCTGCGAACGCAACGCCAGCGGAGTTCGCGTACTTCCTGAATGTTGCAAAGTACAGCGGTCTAAATCCGTTCTTGAAAGAGATATACTTTGTGAAGAATGATAAGGGGCAGACCACCATCATCACCGGCAGAGATGGGTATCTAACGATCGCGAAGAGGGATCTGCGATTTCAAGGAATCCACTCGATGGAAGTCTGCGAGAATGACGAGTTTGAGATGAGTTTCGTTGATGGGGTGATGAAAGTCTCGAAACACGTGATCACAAACTTTATGGACCGAGGTGACATCATCGGTGCCTGGGCATGTGGTCGGATGGACGGCCAAGACATGGCGACGATCTTTGCATCGATGAAAGAATATGATAAGAGTGGTAACTCGAAGGGTGGGCAGGTCTGGAAGCAGTACACATCATCGATGATGCGGAAGGTCGCAGAGTCGATGGTGCTGAAGCGCATCGCCGGGATTAGCGGACTGGTGACCGAAGCAGAGATGGGTGGAAATCTAATCGAATTGGAGGGATAAGATGTGCATTACTGGTTTATTCCAATACTTATGGAGGCATGATTAAGATGTCGTACACACTCGAAGAGAATGTGCTAATCTTATTTGATTCTGGTGTATTGAAAGACCGGATCGCCGAGATGATGAATATAACCAAAGATGTGGCAGACCGGATAGTCGATGGAGGGGTGATTTAGATGTGTAACTACGCATTGCCCAAACAGTTCGCATACATCGATCCAGAAGGAAAGTTTCGGAGGCTAGGTACTCCAATCGAGAGTACCGAGCACCTACAAACATGCATCGAGAAGATACCGAACATTGCAAAGTACCTAAGCGTATATGGCTGGACTGGATGGAAAGGCGGGAAAGTCACACCAGAGATCAGCAAGACCGCAATCATCGATGGAATATTCTTTGATTTCGACGATAAAGAGCATCCAGAGAACGCTTTGGCGGATGCTGCCGAAGTAGCACAGTATGTCGGTCACGCAACATGCAACTTCAGCGGTGCTAAAGGGGCACACGTCCTGATCAACTGCAACCCAGTTGACCTAATCCCGGATCTCAAAAGCTCTGTGCTGAGAAGGTTCGCAAATATGCTTGCGGACCACCTACCGGAGCTTACAACGATGGATTGGGCAGTCATCGGAGACACTTCCCGGGTCCACAGGATCATCGACTCAGTGCATCCGAAGACGAAGCTACACGCCATCGGACTGACCATGGAGGAACTATCTACACTCACTATCGATGAGATTCGAGGGATGGCAGCCAATCGAAGAGGGTTGATACAGATTCCGGAACCTTCGCAATGGGTATCACAAGAGTTGTACCGGATCGAAGGAGAGATTCTTATTAAGCGGTTGTTCAGATTGAAAGAGCGGAACCTTCTTGGTGAAAAGAAGTATCGAGAGATCGTACATCCAGAATCAATAAGATGTCTACGACCTACCATCCATGCATTTGTGCAGCTATTGGAAAAGGTGGATCAAGAGACCAGAGCTAAGAACGCACCGAATACCGAGGGTCTTCTTGGAAGATCGCCAGAAGAAACATGGTTGATGAATGTGCTCCAGATGTTCAAGGTAGTCGGTCGGATGAACAGCATCCAACCAGCTGGAAGCAAAGTATCAACGAGTCCATCAGAACACGAGGCACGGTGTCATATTACGCATCTGATGGCTGATTGTGGGTGGGATAAAGGACAGATGCATGAGGTGTTTTCCTATGCAGACGACTACAACTATACGAAGACCGAACGTATGATCAATTCGCTGATCAAGAGGGTATGATGAAAACATAAGAAGCCGAAGAGAAGATCGCAGCACTCGTTGAGCACATCAAGAAGGAGTTTCCGGATGGATGCCGAGACGTGATCTGTAACAACTATGTATTACGTAACGCTGAACATGACACAATCGAACATGATATATGTGACGTGTTGTATAACGAGATGAATAGATCACAACATAGATGAAATCATCGTTTTAAGCCGCCTCCGTCGCAATTTCTTACGACGCGAGGTATTTATTTTTTTTGTAACCAGAACGACGATGGCCCCACCAGCCCCCTGCCCACAACGCAACATTTATCACCGAGAAGGGGTAAATATGATTGGGGTCCCCTTGCCCCGGTGCAGCGGGGTTTTGCTTTCTTTACCCGCTGCCAAGATTTAAATATGGTAAGCGCTGACTGAGATTGGCCTCCTTGCGGAGCTCCGTTCTATACCATGGCAGACACGGGGTTTGTTCATTTCCTCGTGTCTCCTCTTATTAAAAGAGAGTAAACACCGAGAGAACGTGTATCCCAAAACTTTCCTACAAGCTTTATTATGGATACAAACCGAAATTTTGCTGACACCAGGGACTATCCTGACCACACCACTTCCGATCACTCTGGTGTCATTCTCTCCAAAAGCTATTTTAAGTCGCTCTACTGGACACAACGTTTCAAACGTACAAACACCAGCACTTCTAATGATATCCACCTTAGCGTTGACGTCTGCATGGTGCATCCGGAACGTAAGCAGAATATCCAAGAGCAATATTCACAAGTCAGAGAGTACCCGATATTAGATGGGACTCTACCATTTTGTTGACGTCAGCAATATGGTCGCGGCTATCGATACGACAGTCTTAAGTACTTCGGAGACCACCAAATGCCTACCAGCTACTTGAGATAGGTGTCCACTGATATCGGGTATCGTCGCGCCAAACCACCCGTCAGTACTTGGTATCGGTCATACTTATTCTTTCTCCGATTCTTCTACTTAAGAGTTGACCAAGCGAGGGGGGGGGGG
>LGVF01284993.1_pt2 | contig 16897 bp, 14 predicted proteins | sample 469901 | NCBI WGS metagenome assembly LGVF01 (sample SAMN03893561, study PRJNA290197) | marine sediment metagenome | material: sediment; isolation source: combined push core samples #3730, #5133, and #5579 collected at Hydrate Ridge | place: Pacific Ocean: Hydrate Ridge
AAAATAAAAATGCCCGACTATATTAATAATCGGGCATAAAATATTTATAATAAGGTTGATATCTAAAATTACTAAGCTTCTACTTTAGTTGCAAAAATAGGGAACTTAGACATCATTTCATTAACTTCATCTCTAACCTCTGCAAGAATTTCTTCATTATCAAAGTTAGAAATAGCTCTGTCTATAAATTTTACAATTTTAATCATATCACTTTCTACAAGTCCACGAGTGGTAATTGCAGAAGTTCCTATTCTTATTCCTGATGTTACAAATGGTGATTTATCATCAAAAGGAACCATGTTTTTATTAACAGTTATATCAGCTTTTCCTAGTGCAGCATCAGCTTCTTTACCACTTACATTTTTATTTCTAAGGTCAATAAGCATCATGTGATTATCTGTACCTCCTGAAACAATTTTATAACCAAGTTTGATTAACTCTTTAGCTAAAACATCAGCATTTTTCTTAACCTGAAGCATGTAGTGGAAATAGTCATCAGAAAGAGCTTCACCAAAAGCAATTGCTTTTGAAGCTATTGTATGCATTAACGGACCACCTTGAATACCAGGGAAAATTGCCATATTCAATAAGTTTGACATTTTTTTAACTACACCTTTTGGTGTTTTTAAACCCCAAGGATTATCAAAATCTTTACCCATAAGTATAAGTCCACCACGTGGGCCTCTCAATGTTTTATGAGTGGTTGTAGTAACAATATGACAGTGAGGTATTGGATCATTCAAAATACCTTTTGCTATTAAACCAGAAGGATGAGAAATATCTGCTAATAAAATTGCTCCAACTTTATCAGCTATTTCACGGAAACGTGCAAAATCAATATCACGTGAATAAGCAGATGCTCCAGCAATAATCATTTTAGGTTGTTCAGCAATAGCAATTTCTTCTATTTTATCATAGTTCAATATTCCTGTTTCTTCTTCAACACCATAAAATACTGCTGTATATGTTTTACCAGAGAAGTTTACAGGCGATCCATGTGTAAGGTGACCTCCATGCGAAAGATCAAAACCTAATACCTTATCTCCCGGATTTAACACAGCTAAATAAACAGCACCGTTAGCTTGAGAACCAGAGTGAGGCTGTACGTTTGCATACTCAGCACCAAATAATTCTTTAGCTCTATCAATAGCTATTCGTTCAACATCATCAACTACTTCACAACCTCCGTAATATCTTTTTCCAGGATAACCTTCGGCATATTTATTAGTAAGAATAGAGCCCATAGCCTCCATTACTTGGTCACTCACATAGTTCTCAGAAGCAATTAATTCAAGACCTTCTGTTTGACGGTCTCTTTCGTCTTCAATTAAATTAAATATATCGTGATCGCGTTGCATTATATATAAAGTATTAATAGTTATAATTGTTTCGCCAAAAGTACTCTTTATATGATAGAAAGTAAAACCTTTTTCACTTATAAATAATAATAAAATTAGAGTGTATTAGTTTCATATTTACATGTATTTGCACAGTGAAGCTTACAGTAATATATAGATATGATTTTATGTAATTATATGTTTTATACTAAAGTTTACATGTATATTCATGCGCCATTTCCCGCTTTACGTTTATAGTCCTCAATGGCAAAGCAATTCACAATCGCACTAGTCGGGTCTTTTGCTTGAAAAAGCAAAAGCCAGCCTAGCACGTTATTCATAAGCTTTCCCATTTCCGGGCTACCTCTACAATCGGGGGCGTAATACCAATAACAAATCAAAACATAAAGTATCACTTTAATCTGTAAACAAATTTATACCCCTCTAATCCTGCTAATTCACAAAAATATTCATCAGCGTACATCTGTAAAATCAGCTGGTAAAAAAACTATTTCCCATCAACAAATTAGTAAGTATAAACACACCATGAAACATCAGTAAAATAATTACAATAATATGTATGTTAGATAAAATATTGGTTTAATTTTGCAACCAGCAGACCGCCTTATCGCGGGGTTTTATAACCACGAGGAAAGTCCGGACACCATAGAGCATCGTACTTCCTAACGGGAAGAGTTGTGTTATTTATAGCACAATATAGCTAGTGCAGCAGAGAATAACCGCCACATTTAGTTTACTATTTGTGGTAAGGGTGAAAAGGTGGGGTAAGAGCCCACCGGTATTTTGGGTAACCAAAGTAGCCGTGTAAACCTTATGAGGTGAAATACCATGTATATTGGATGGTTGTGTTATGCACAACTAAGAGTTGCTCGCTCATTGCCAAGGGGTAGGTAGATTGAGATTTTGGGTGACCAAAATTCTAGATAAATGATAAGGCATTTTCATTGAAAATGACAGGACCCGGCTTATAGGTCTGCTTTTTTTATATTTTGTTGAACTGTTAGAAGATTGTCTAGCTGTTGAATTACTTTCCTGTTTAGTTGTTTTTTTTATTTTTGCTAATTGCTCGATATTACTAACGCCCTGGATTGAAATGATACCCTGCAGTTGCTAAAGATTATGAACAAATGCTTGCAATGGCTTGAGTAAGCGAAAAGACAATTGCAAGTATATTGTGAATAGTTTTAGCTACGAAGCGTATAAATGTAAAGCCAGATTAAGGCGCATAAAATGAATTGAAAAAATAATTAGAGTAATATAATTAAGGTTTATTTCTACTAAAATCGGGATCATTTATACTTTCGGCTCCTCTTGGCACATTGTATTTTCGTTTATCTAATCGCCATGATAAGCCAATGCTAAAATAGTAAACAGGTTTATCTAATTGTGTATTCATACCTCCAAAAGCATCGAGCTGCATATTATTATCTACTAAATAAGCCAAGCCGGCACTAACAAAGTTATTATAAATATTGTTGTTGTATTTTCCGAAATTCTCTATAAACCACGACCAATCTCTGGAAATTGTATTTGTAATACTCAGTGTATATCCTAGTTCAGTGTCGAAAATTATTTTTCTAGCTTTTAAGTTTGTAATAAAAACCCAATTTGGTGCAAAATCATTTTGAGTAGAAAATGTCAGGTCTAAATCGCCGTATGAGACATTATCAATTGACTCGTAATACATTAAGCCTCCACGTATTGCCATTGTTGGAAAGTAATCATAGCCTTCAAAAAATTTGTATGATGCACCTATTGATAATGGGTGAAAGTTTACTTCGCTATTAACAACACTGCCTACTTCTGTCCAATTACCTTGGGTGTTAAGTTCTGAATAAAACTCTAAGTCATCGTTATATGAATATCTAAGAGTTATACCTATACCTAAACCACGTAAAACACCATCAGTATCATCTTTTCCTAATCGTTCTGAACTTCCAAGAATACCTGTTTCTACTTGAAAAATTCCTCTTCCAACATTGTATGGAGAAACGGAGAAACCTGGTCTGTTTGAGTTTATGATATCAACATATTGTGCATTTGCATTTAGGTTTAAGATAAAAATAAAAATCAGAAAGAAATAAAATTTGTGTTTAGTTAGCATTATTCTGGTAATTGAGAAAGAGGGTGTAACATTATTTCGTCTACAACAATATGTTTTGGTGCAGAAATTATATAATCTACAGACCTTGATATGTTTTCAGGTTTTAAATATTTTTTCATTAAACTATCTTCGGGGTCATTTCCTGCAAATTCGGTTGCTGTAATACCCGGTAATATGTTTGTAACTCTGATGCCATATGGCTGTAATTCTTTACGAACTGTATTTGTAAATGCTAATTGAGCATATTTACTTGCCGTGTATAATGATCCATTCTTGAAGGTTCTTTTTGCAACATCAGAAAGAATATTGATTATCATACCTTCTTTAGAATTCTTAAAATGTTCTATTAACTCACGAGTCATTAAAAAAGTGCCCTTAACATTAAGGTTCATTACATTATCCCACTCTTTAGTAGTTATGGCTTCAATTGGTTTAAATACTCCAGTACCAGCGTTATTTACTAATATATCAACTTTTGCAAAGTTAGAGAATACTTCCTTGTATATATTTTTTACATCGTTACTTTTGGTAATATCTGCAGGTATAATTAGTATTTTATTTCCATAAACATCAAGCTCCTTTTTTACATTAACAAGAGTTTCTTTTGTTCTGGAAATAAGAACTAAATTATATCCTTTTTTAGCAAAAACAAATGAGATTGCTTTTCCTATACCTCGCGAAGCTCCAGTAATTATGACCGTTTTATTTCTTGATTTTAGCTTTATGTTTTTTTTCATATTTATTCAGTTTGTTTGTCCAATATTTATAAGAAATAATGTTTGAACAATCAATATACAAATATCATAAATAAACAGCAAATAGTTATTGTTTCTTTTAAGAAATAAGACATGGTAATCAATAACGGTGATTTTGAAAAAATCATATTATTTTTTCATTGTTGTCCGGTTAAAAAAATCAATAATTAATTGATGATGATTGGAATGTTTTAGTCGTGGCTTAATTTTGTTCTTCCGACAGTGATAGTTGCAGTTTCTTCAAATAAGATTCTCTTGTTTTTTTATGCTGATTTATAATAGCAATTTATACCCCCTATAATATATATAATAGATTGTTGATACTTAGATTACTTATATAACTTAGAGTAATATTATTAACTAATTATTAAGTAGTTAAGTGTTGTTTCTTCTTTTTATGATGAACTTAGAAGTACTTAGTATTACTTGTATATTTTACTTTTGGATTGTTTTTATGATATTGGGTACTTAAATACTTAGCTCTACTCTAGAATAAACAAATAGTAAGGTGTTTATAGTTAATTAGTTATAGTAAAGTAAGTAATGTTAGTAACTAAAGTTCAGTACTATGCTTATAGAGTAGTTTTTTTATAAAATTTAAGATTGTACTTCGGTTTTACCGCAAAAGTTTACGGCTATACCGAAGTATGGTTTTCTTTCCTTGATTTAGTTTCGTGTTATAACTTTTAAACATAACACAAAATAAAAACTTTTATTAAAATTATTACATTATTGTCACTTATTATTTTAATTTCATCATGCGTAAAAGAAGACATTAAAGAGCTTAAAAAGGAAGAACTTTACTTTGTTAAGATTTATGCTGATGATGGTGCACAAAAACAAAAAAAATAATGAATCAAGTAAAAATGATTGATAATAATTGAGCTCTTTTTTTAAACATATCTTATTACTCTCGATAGTTCTTTTTATTAGTTCTTCTTGTCAAAAAGAATATAGTAATACCTCTATTAATCACAGTAGTATTAATCAGAAGCTTTGGTATATAGATTCTATTTCTTATGAAACTGATTTAATAAATTCTGAAAAGGATAATTATATTTTAAATGGAATTAAAATACTATCAGAAATAGATGTAAATAGTCAGACTTATCGAAAATATAGTTTAAATCTTGCATATAATGCATTTTTAACGAAAAACGATTCATTATTTAATATTCTTATTGATTATGCCAAGGAATCTTCCAAGAATTCACTAGATACCATGAACCTAGCAAAAACCTACAGGTTCCTAGGTTATTATTTCGATAGTAAAGATCAATTGCAAGTTGGGTATAAGAATTATTACAAATCCAATTCTCTGTATGAATCAATTAGTAACTCAAAAAACGTTGCTCTTACACATAGGTTAATGGGAGAAAATCAAATTGATTTATTTCAATATAATGGTGCTGAAAACGATCTTTTCAAAGCTGTTAAAATTGCTAAAGAGATAAATGATACAGAGATTTTACGAAGTAGCTATGAATCTATAGTAATATTATTTTCAGAGTTGGGAGAATTTGAAGAAGCAAAAGAATATAACTATAAATGGCATGAATTAATTGACAAGAATGACTCTGTTAGCCTTACTTCTAATTTTAATTCATTAGGAAATATTTCTTCTAAAGAAAAACGTTTTAATGAAGCATTAGAAATGATTTCAACTGCTATTAAGTATAACGGTAATAATAGAGATAGCTTTTATTACAGACTAAAAGATAATTATAATAATTGCAAGCTAGAATTAAACCAATTATCAGGATTAGAAAGAAGTTTTGTAGAAAACTACCATGAAAAACTAAAATTGAATGATACTGCAGGCGTGGTTTCAAACAGAATTAGTATTTCAAAACTATACATAAAGAAAGACAATTATAATTTAGCTTTATCAAGTGCTAACGAAGCTATCTATTTATCAAACAAAGCCAATCTTAGTTATTTAGAGCTTAAAAGTTTGAAATGGCTTATTAAAATTGATACAACAAATGTTAAGCCTCATTCATTAAAATACATTGCATTACGTGATTCTTTAAAAGAAAACACTCGTAAAGTAAGAAATAACCTTGCTCGAATAAGGATGGAAACTGATGAGTACAAAGAACAATATGAAAAAATAACAAATATTAATTACTGGCTGTATGCTGTAGTATTTTTATTAACTACGTTAGTTGTTCTTGTTTTGTATTTCAAAAATCAGAAAATAAAGTATGTAAAAATTATTAGTGATAGAAAGAAACGTGATGCAATAGAAGAAGTTTTGAAGGATGAAAAAAGGAAGTTAAACGGTATTAAAAGGCAGATAGCTAGCAATATCTCAAAAGAATTGCACGACAATATACTTTCTCAACTATTTGCTATACGCTTGAACCTCGATTCTCTAAACAACTCAGATAATGAAGAGGATATTGCTAGTAGGCAAATATATATTGATGCAATTGTAGATATAGAAAATAGCTTGCGCGAAGTTTCGCATAAGCTTAAGCAAACAATGGATTCAAATCTGTTGAAAGCGATTGAGTCATTACTCGAAAACACAATGCTATCAAAAAACATTAAATATAATATTTCTAATTCCTTTACTAATTGGGAGGGAATTGGAAATGAAGAAAAGATAACATTATATAGAATTTTTCAAGAAATATTTACCAACATTGTTAAACATTCAAAAGCCTCTAATGTAGATATTGTTTTCACTGGAGATAACAGCAATTTGAATTGTTTGATAGTAGATGATGGTATAGGCTTTAAAGCTAACAAAATAAAGAGAGGTATAGGGTTGGATAATATTATAGAAAGACTCTCTGAAATTAATTCTACTTTAAAGATAGATACAGAACCTAATAATGGAACATCAATAAGTTTTTCAATAAATATAGAGGAAGATGAAAATCGATAAAAAATCATTTAAAATATTATTTATAGATGACCATGATATGATACTAGAAGGTTACAAAACATCATTGAGAAATTGTGAAGAATACAACTTAGACATTAATGTTGTAAATAATATTGATGATGCACATGAGCTAATACAAACTGAAAATTATGATATAGTATTTTTTGATCTAAGAATGCCAACATCTGAAAAGTTAGGTATAGAAAATGGGGAACAGCTAGCAATTCAGTCTAAGAAAATATCACCAAACACAAAAATAGTATTTATAACTTCGTACGATGATTTATTTCTTTTTCAGCAATTAATAAAAAACATTGACCCTGACGGAATATTAATAAAATCTGAAGTTAATTCTTCTTCATTAAAAAGTGCAATACAAGAAATCATAGAACATCCACCACACTATAGTAAAACTGTAAAACAAAAAATACGATCAGCATCAAAAGACAAATTAGATTTTTTTGATACTGAAATTATATATAAACTATCACAGGGGGTACTTACCAGAGATTTACATAATCACATGAACCTATCTCAAAGATCCATAGAAACACGAAAAAAAAGGCTAAAAGAATTATTTGACATAGAAAATAATTCAGATTATGGACTAATAGCAGAAGCAAAAAATAGAGGTTTTTTATAGATAGTCAGAATAACCGTAAAACTTTGCGGTTAAACCGAAGTGTGTCTATTTTTTTATTTATTACGTTTGTTTAGTGCACAAATAAAAAAGAAAGCCCCAACAGTAACGCGAACTAAAGTGAGGCTTTCGGTAATTTAATCTAAAACAAAAGTAATAATCAATTAAGTAAAACCGTTCCAAATTTCCAACTTTCAGTTCCCGTAAATATTAAAAAATGGGATACTGACCAGTATGAACCATTAGTGACGTATATGCCAGTGGGTGTTAATGATATAGATGTGAAGGAAATGAGAGCTTTTGATAGTAAAGGTAATTTACATATTCTTGATGGACAAACTCCTCCTGATTTTCCCGTTATAGTTATTGGATCTAGCGAAAGGCGAGATGAAAATGGAGATGTATTATCTCAATTCTCAAATAATACCAAGAAAATGATACAACCGATAGACGATGTGGATCCTGGTGGTGGCGGAGGATCAGGAGGTGGTTCTGGAGGAGGAACTACTAGTTGTTCATTAGATAGAAATATTAGATCTACACCTGATAAAGTCACATATGCAAAGTTTAAAACTACAAGTCGCAAAAGATTTGTAGAGCCATGGGGTAATGGAGATGCTGAAGTTTACTTTTTTTATGTGTGGGTTGATACTTATGGGGTTGACACACCCAAAAGTGCTAGATCTAAAGTACATACTGATTGGGGAAATCAAACATGGTTTGATTTTTATGTAAAAGAGATATATTTTGGACAAGTAATTAGAAGTTGGGAAGGTACTCACTCAAACGAGACACAGATGAAATATGAATGGTTTGAAAAGGATAGTAGTGATCCTGGTACGGGGCATAATGTTATATTATATGCAGGAAATTATAGTCATAATATAAATGTATATCCGTATTCTGGTTCTGACTATATAGGAAGTGCAACTACTTATGTTAACGATACTGAATGTAGTGATAGTAAAGGTAAAAAATACTCTACATATAGTGGAAATCTTTATGATCACTCTGATTTAATATATTTCCATATTTCAAATAAATAATAATTATAAGGGTAGGATTAATTATCCTACCCTAACTCAAACAAATAAATTATGAATAAATTGTTGTTATTAGTATTATTGATAATCGGTTTTAGTTCATGTGATGACCATAAACTAGATGAAAATGAATTTAATAAGGTTTTCAAAGAACAAGTTGAAGGTACTTGGACTATTGAGAAATACAGGGTTCCATTCCATTATAACGAACAGAGCGACCATACCTTAAAGATTAAGGTATATGATAAAGCAATAGATGGTGGTATTAATGGAGTAATAACAATGTATAAAGGAGATAAACATGTGTATGATTTTAAAATAGGCTCATTAAGTGCCTATTCTAATAAGGTAGATAGTTGGGGGATTCATGAACCAGAAAACATAGAGGATTACTGGGAAGATACGGTTTATAGAGGTTTACACAATATAAAATACTTGGTAATAAAAGAAGGTAAACTAACTATTTCAGACAATAGAGATATGAAAATAGGTGATGAAAATACATTTGTTATACTTTCAAATAGAGATAATAAATAGATATACCATATGAAGAGGTTAATTCTTTTGTCAATAGTACTGCCTACTATAATTTTTCAATCATGTGTAAACTCTATTCTTACAGGACAAGAGTTTATGGACTATAAGCCTATCCCCGTTGTTTATAGTCTTTTTACTCCCGATGAGGAGTTTGAAGTATTTGTGTTGTGGAGTATTGACCCTCAAAAGCCATATTGGAAACAAGAAAGTGATACAATAAAGGATGCAAAAATTTTTTTATATGATAATGAAAAATCATTAGGAGAACTTACATATAACGAAAAAAAAGGATGTTATAAATTTATAGATTTATATAATCCCAAAATAGGGCATAAGTATAGTTTAGAAATATCTATTCCAAGTTACGACGCTACAATTACTGCAACAAGTAGTATCCCTGAAGTTACAAAAGTAAATATATCTCTGGATACCATATACGGAACCCTAAAAGATATACGTGAAATTTTACCAGAAGAAAGAGAACAATACAAACACAATATTAATATCGAACTACCTACGTCTTACAAGCCATCTTTTATAGGAATAGGTCTAGGTTCAAATGGTAGTACAGTTCCACCTATGTATAATTCAGATCCAAAATTTCAGAATAATAAAGAGTTCTATAAAGGACCTATTTTAATATTTGATGATAGATATTTTGAATATGGAGAAATAGATATTGAATATACTTCAAATTTATTTTGCCTTAAGGATAACAACTATCAAGAATATTATGATAAAGGTCAATTAAAAACATTTGAAATTCAGGTTTACTCATTGTCAGATGAAATTTATTATCATTTTTCATCAACCAAAGATTTCTGGAAAGGAGGACAAGCAGATTCAGAAGTGCCAATAGAAGTATATCATGATCCACATATTATATATTCTAATATAAATAATGCTACTGGTGTATTTGCAGGATATAGTAAGTCTATATTCGAATTAAAAACTAAAGTAGAATAAGTGTTTATGAAAAAGATTTTACTAATAATTTTATTTCTTCCGATATTTGTTAACGCTCAGAATGAAATTAGTGGTTTCGTTTATGATAAAACCAATGGAGAAGTTCTTATCGGAGCCAATATCTTTTCTAAAAATAGTGGCACTTATACCAATGCTTATGGATTTTTTGTAATTCATAGTAATAGCAAAGACTTAACATTTTCGTATGTAGGCTACAAGCAAAAAACAATAAAATTGGATAGCACATTATCTATTAAAGTAGATGCTTATTTAGAGCCTTTAGGTTTGTTGAATGAGGTTGTATTAACAGATACGTATAGAGATAAAGATAGGTCGATGTTGAGTTCTATACAAATAAACTCTAAAACAATATCTGAGCTTCCTGTTTTGTTGGGAGAAGCAGACGTTTTTAAGAGTATACAGTTACTACCTGGGGTTACAATGGGAGAAGATGGTAGTTCCGATTTTTACGTTAGGGGAGGTAGTAAGGATCAAAATCTAATTATGATAGATGATGTACCTATCTTTACATCAACACATTCAGCAGGTTATTTCTCAGCTATAAATAACGAAGTAATTCGTGATGTACAACTATATAAGGGAGCTTTTCCTGCTAGGTACTCAGGTAGGGTTTCTTCGGTATTAGATATAAGAACTAGAGAAGGTAATACTAAAAAAATTAATTCATCTATAAGTATTAGTCCATTTATATTCCAGAGTACTTTTGAAACTCCTATCGTTAAAAATAAGTCAGCAATTATTATAGGTTATCGTCATTCGTTATATGATTTATTGCTGTCATTAACTCCTGGGGATTATCCATTATATGGTTTCAATGATATGAATATTAAATATCATCATTCTTTAGGTGATTCAGATAAAATACTTTTTAATTTTTATAGAGGTTCAGATTCATATAGACATACGGTAAATAATAGTAATTCTTTTACTGAAGATAAAAATAAATATAATAATATGGTAGCATCTGCTAGATGGAATCATGTTTTTAAAAGTAATATTTTTGTTAATACTACAGTTTCATACAATAAATACAATTATTATAATTCTAGAGAAAACAAATATACCATTGAGAATAAAGATACAGGAGGTGAAAATGATATTTACACCAATATTTATTTTGGAAATAATTCTTATAATTTTAGATTAAAATCTGATTTTGATTATAGATATAATAGTATTCATACTTTTCAATTTGGAGGAGAAATAGCTTTACACAAGTATGAACCTGAAAATATTATTGAGTTGAATGATGGTAAAACTCAATATATTAAAACTGATACTACTAGCCTTACAATTAAGAATACCATTGCCAGAATGTATTTAGAAGATAGAATTAAATATAAAAACACTAATATAAATGTAGGTGTAAACTTTGCATGGTTTAATACAGGCGAGAAACATTTCTATTCTATTGAACCAAGACTGTCAATAAAATGGAAAATGTCCGAAAAGTTTAATAGTACAGTTTCGTATTCTGTAATGTCACAAAACCTTCATTTAATAACTCAAACAGGACCTGTACTGCCCGAAGATGTATGGTTTCCATCAACAGATAGTATTCCTCCAGTATTTTCGCAACAGTTTTCTGCAGGATTTAGTTATGCAAATAAATCACTATCAATATCAACGGAAGGTTTTTATAAAAAAATGAATAATGTGACTGAAAAGAAGTTCAGTAACGATGCTAATTCAACGTTCTCTTTAATAGAGGTTGGCAAAGGTTGGAGCTATGGAATAGAAAGTATGGTTACATTAGATTTAGAAAAAATAATGATTAATCTAAATTATACTTGGAGTAGATCAATGCGCAAGTTTGATAACTTAAATTTCAATAAAGACTTTCCTTTTAAATATGATAGACCACATGATTTGAAGATTTTTGGTATATGGAGTATTTCTAATAAATGGAAAATATCATCTGTCGCAACTTGGAAAAGTGGAAGTAATACTACTCTGCACCAAGCAAATATTCCAGCAGTATTTAATTATGTAGATCCATTTGGCTCTAGTTATCATTCTAACTATAAATACTATGGTGATAGAAATACATATAGACTACCATCATATTTTCGTTGGGATGCTGATATTTCTTATTCCTACAAAGGAGATTGGGGTAAATATGTACTAAAATTTGGAGTATACAATATTACAAATCATCATAACGCACAAAAGCTAGAAGTGAGTAGTGAAGGAGTTTCTAGTACAAATCTAATTCCTTTAATGCCATATATATCCTACTCGTGGCGTTTGTGGTAAAGTCTAATATATTTATCGCTAAATAGTCAAAGATATTAGGGAAACGTCTAATATAAAACATTTTTTTATCTAAATTAGCAAAGCTAACCATCAAGGGTATAATCCAATAAATTATGCCCATATTATTAAGTTATACACTACAAATAAGTCCTTTTCTAGGGCTTATACTTGTTTATACCCATTACTTTAAAGACAAGTATTCTCTTTTATATCCCATTTTTGGCAAAGCTCTAAAAAGCTATCTACAATTTTTCAAAGGACTAAGTAACCAATTCAAAAGTTGTCCGAAAAATGGACACTATTCAAAAATGAGTGTAACATATTGCCTTCATATACTCGAAAGCACTTCAATTATACTCTCAAGCTCTAAAATGTATCTAAAAGCAGGTTCAAAGCACTATGTGTACTTGCTTTTGAGTATAATTTTGGGGCTTTTTTCATTTAATCAACCTAAACTTTCTTAACTATGATATTACCTAGAACAATGTATAAGCAAGAAGTAGCTAAAATTATATATCCTGATAGTTCAACATCTGTTTCTGCAACGCAAAGACTTAGAAAAGAGATTAGAAGAAACCAAAATTGAAAGAAAATCTTTATCCAAATGGAATAAATGAACAATTGCACCATTTCTCAAGAAAGCAAATATTATTATTAATTGAATATTCCGATTTAACAAAAGAAGAACTAAACAAATAAACGATGACTTATTTTAAAAATATTGACGATTTAGAACAAGCCAAATTACAATACCGAAAATTGGCTAAACAACTTCACCCAGATAGAGGAGGTTCTTAAATACAGTTCAAACAAATGGAAGGAGAATATAAAACATTGTTATTGCAGTTACAGACCAAACAGCAAACTTCAAATAGAACTATATCTGCAATATTCGCCCCATTCATAAAATAGCTGAATAACCACATATCTTTAGCTTCATCCATTTTTGAAAAAGTCTTGGTTTCATAATTATATATTTTTTCAATCTCATCTATTTTGAGAGCTTTTTTAATATTTCTGCCAGTAGGGAGTTTGTATCAATTAGGTCCAAAGGGATAAATATCTAAAGGAATTGCGCCATCATTTTGAGCTTTACGGAATAAGGCTCTAGTTGATATTACATAACATCTCACAGTAGATAATGATAGCCCTCTATCAATAAGCCACCGTTCATACTTGTTTAATAGATTGGGTGTAATTTTCCTAAAGTCAATACGCTTACTATTTCCTATAAATTTTTTTAGCATTTGTGATGATGACATATAATTAGTTCTACTGCTAAATTGGTTGTTATCAAGAAATTCTTTAATTCGTTTTTCATAGTAATATAGAATATTGGTCAAATCTCCACCAGTAATTCCAAAACGAGTTTTGAATTTATTAAAAGAAAATTGATCCATTGTAACTATTCTATTTTTTGAATCAATGCTATAATACATTTGTTTTCTATTATAGGTAATTCTTAATTTTGCAGGATGTTTTCCGTTTTTCTTAGTTTGACTTTTATACAGAATAATTGAAGTCGTTACTTTCATGTTCATAACAGTTCTTTTTAATTTATATTTACACTTCATATTGAGTTTTTATTATAGCATAGGTACACATACAAACTATCATACTTTTGCTATCCAAATATAAATAATACATGAGGTTTAATGAAATTAAAAAACGTTCTAAGCCCTGTAGATTAAGGATAAGTGACAAGGATTAGAATTTGTGAAATGATATACTATCACCTTGAGGAAGTTCTAGATTTTTATTTGCTTCTGTTTCTTTTCATCAATGGAAAAGAAATGAAGATTTTCATTTAAGGTCTACAATTAAAAATAATCTGTATGATTGATTAAGATCTAGAACATACTGAAATTCCTGATGGTCTTGAATGATATGAATATCTTTATCGGACAGTAGTGTTATTTTTTAATAAAATAGCTTTAAAATATTTGAACAGTCTTTAATAATACTTTAAAACTTGTAAATAGGTATATATTACTTTAACGTTTCAATAAGTCTTTGACTATTAGAAATAATGAAATTCCGATAGCTAAGCTCATGAGTATTCCTGAAAATAATACAAGGTAATTCATAAATGCAACACCTTTCCACATTAAATAAATGCCGCCAAATGTTAGAAATAGAGAAATAAATGGTTCTATAGCAAGTATAGTGGAGTATTTAGTAGGTATAGAAGTCATCAATACTAAAATTGATATTACTAAAAATAATGTTGAAAGAGATAATACATGGTTATGTATCATTGTTCTTATTTCTCTTGGTGATTTTTTGAAAATAAGTATTTCGGCATCTTCATTTTCTTCGTTTCCTAGGTAATTTTCTTTAATACCTGTTGTATCGAAAGATGTGGTTTCATAAACAACTTCAAGCCCCATGACAAAACCAAACATAAGGGTAGAGATAAATATTAGGATTAAATTTTTTACCGAACGTGGTAATCTTAGTAAAACACCTTGAAGTTGTAACTCAGTTTTCATTGAAATTTTCTTTATTCGAATATACAAAAATTGAGGCATCGTTTATTACTTGTATCATAGACCTCACAGATATGGTAGCTCCTGAAATGGCAGAAATCTCATTTCTATATTTCATTTCTCTACCATTTGTTTTACCAATAAATTGTTTTAGCCACCGTTTGCTTCCTATTTCTCCACCGTAATTTTCTCGGTATTTTACTATAGTAACTTTCTTAATTACTCCATCTAAATCAAAAATAATAGAATAGTCAATTTTTTCTGAACGGCTATCAGCTTTACCTAAGTAGGCATATGCTATTATTTTATTCTCTGATTTAACAAGATAAACGTCATCACCAATAAGAATGTTTTTAGTATCAATTTTTGTAAAGTTTACATTTTCGATATCAAAACTAGACTTAACATCTTTCCTTAATTTTTTTTCAGTTCTTTTATCTATTGTAAATGAGCTAAAAATAAAGGCAATTATTAGTGTAAATATTGAAATTTGTATAAAAATTTTCATTTCTATTATTTTATTGATTATCGTTTATTTAACTGAATCAAATGGAAATATAAATGGTATAACATCCCATTTGATTCAGCATATTTTAAATATTAAAACCAAATTCCAATTCCGAAATTCAAGTTTGGTTTATATTCATTAATTGATTTATTATTTCTTAATTGATAATCTGCTTTTAAAACAGCTCCTGTAGCAACATGATATGATACCCCCATTGTAATATCGGATCTATCATAAGCATCATTTTTAGTTGTATTATCAGCTACTGTGTGATGAGTATCATAAACCTCGTATCTACCAAATAATACAATTCGTTGCTCGGCATCTTCTTTAAATATGCTTAAAATGTCATAACCGGCTTCGGCATAATATCCAAACATTGATGAACCTAGGTCTCTACCTGTCATAGCATTGTACTTGTCTGTATTGTTTATACTAGAATATATAACCTGAGCTTTAGCTTCGAATGCTCTATTGGTATATTGTGCATCAAATCCAAACATAGATACACCAACTCTGGAAGAATCAGCAACGGCTAAATCACTTTCATTAGACTTATCCAAACCATCGAATAAAACAGAATTTGTTTCACCAAAATATCCTGATAATCCCATTTTTAAACCTTGAAATCCGTAGTAATTTACTTTAGCAGAATAATTTGCTTTCTGGAATAAGGATTTAGCACCTTTTTGACGTCCTTTTCTTAAACCATCCGATCCTCTTAGAGTGGCACCATCATTATTATAACTATTAAAGCCATTAAAAATATAAGCTTGGTAAGAAAGAGATAAGTCATCTATGTTTCCTGAAGCTCCAATTCCAATTTCTCTCCATGTTGTTGGAACAATGTACTTGTCTAGATTTGGTCTTTCAACTCCATTATACTGTGTAGGCTCATGATATTCATTAACAAATCCCATAGGTACAAGCATAAGTCCTCCTCTTAAATTTACATAATCATTTAATCTATAATTTAAGAAAGCTTGCTCAATATAAACTTCTGATACATGCTCAAACTCAATTTCGGTTATAAAGTGAATATCATCCGAAAACTTGTAACCGAAAAGCATAACCATTCTGTGGACATCCATTGTGCCTGACTTCCCATCGTAAATAGGTTGATTATAATCAATTTGTGCATATCCACCTATTGTTACTCCTTTACTGAAGTTTCCAGCTAGCATGTTTTGTGCCGCATTTAAATTTTGATCTGCATTTGTTCCAATTTGTTGAGCATTTGAAACATTGAAAATAAATGCAATAATTAGTGTTAGGTATAAATTTCTCATCATTAATATTTAATTAGACTAATTTTAAATAACAG
>LGVF01006958.1_pt1 | contig 16875 bp, 15 predicted proteins | sample 469901 | NCBI WGS metagenome assembly LGVF01 (sample SAMN03893561, study PRJNA290197) | marine sediment metagenome | material: sediment; isolation source: combined push core samples #3730, #5133, and #5579 collected at Hydrate Ridge | place: Pacific Ocean: Hydrate Ridge
TTAGTTTGGGAATATTGTCTCTTGCATCTACACGAAACTCCACCATGGCCGGCCCCTGCCAGGTAAGTTCATCTAATAGCCGTGTTCCAAAAGTGGTTAGTCTGTCGTCAAGAATTGTTTCTCTCAAGGTTGACGGCCCGCCGGTTAAAGGGTATTCGTGCAGCCGTCTATGCTGGCAGTATGCTTTCAAGGTATTGTCCCTGCCATACAGGGAAACAAAACCAACAGCCTCTTTGAGAGGGATAAATTCCTGAATAATGGGATTGGGATATTCTTCGTCTGTTTTGGCATATTTTTTTTTGAAATCCTGAAAATTTTTAGCTATTTTAAGCCCCCGTGATCCGGAGCTCTTGCGGGGTTTTATAATCAGCGGATACTCTATATTTTTTGCTGTTTCCGAGGCCTCTTTAAGCGATGCGGGGAACCAGGTGGCTGGAATGGGAATATTCAACAGTTTTGCCAGTTTGAAGGTTTCCGCTTTGTCAAAAGCCAGTTCAAAAGCATTTCTGGGTGGTAATAGCGACGGCACAAATCTTTTAATAATATCCTGATTCTTCACCATAGATTCGGTTGTGGAATCAATAAACGGCAAAACCAGCTCATAAGAGTTCTTTTTTATATGGTTAACAAGCTCCTCGTTAAATATTTCCGGTTTTACTGCCGGATCAGTATATAAAAAACGCTTCTTTGCAAAGCGTGACCCAAAGCATAACGCATCTCTTTTGTGTGATCCCACTGTTACTTCATGGCCAGCCTTTCCCATACTGCGCACACAAGAAAGGACGTTGCGCTGCTGACCGTCCAATATCAGAATTTTGCCCATTTTGCCTTGAAACCTTTGGAAAAATTTTCAATTTTCAAAGATATAGCTTTTTCAATTCTCTTTGTATTCTTGTTAATACTCTATGGATAAAACCGAGTGACTGGCAAACACATTTGCCCGACGCTAATTTTGTTAACAAAGTATCTTTGCCATTATAGGAAGAAACAATGACATATGATCTGCCAAGTTCATAGACGGCATGGGCATCGCTGCCCACTGCTTTCGGTTTATTGAAACTATCTGCTAATTGTAAGGCTTTTTCATTTGCTCCGTGAGTTCTGTTGCGGGCATTAAAAATTTCAATAATATCAAAATGGTCGATATTTTTGTTTAATGCATTTTCACATATAGGGCTGTCAGGATTTCCTGTTCTTTTATAAGGATGTGGCACCATCACCAGACCTCCCTGGCCCTTGATCTCCTCTATGGTTTGCTCTATTGTCATTCCGGGTTTAACAAACTGCTTAAGATAAAGGCCGATAATTTCGCCTTTATCCGTTTTTATTTCCTCTCCGACAATAATTCTTTCGCCGAATTTTTTTTTAGCCTTTAAAGCCCCTTTGATTTCGTCATGGTCTGTTATGGCAACTATGTATTCTGGATGCTTTTTAAAAAATTTCTTTAACTGCGAAATTGTAATGAACCCATCGTGAGAATAAGAGGTATGAACATGAAGATCTATTTTTGCTTTATTGATGACCATAGGGTTAGATATTGATTATCTCCTCATATCCCTTATAATAATCCATCCAGTCTCCCTTAAACAAATCAGTTCGTTTTTTCCTAAAAGAATAGGCATGATATAGTTTGTGTAGTTGTGTTTCGCACCACACAAAACTCTTTGTATCCTCAAGAAAAGTGTTTTCAAGCATCATTGCCGTCTTTCTTATCAAGGAATGTTCAAACTTGAAATTGAATCTCGGCAAATTTTCTTTCTTGTTGAAATCGCCAGCCAGGATAATATCTTTATCCACCTTGTTTTGCTCCAGAGCCATTTGCAGAAGAGGTATTTCCTCCGGCGTATCATAACCAAGTATCCACGATACTATTATGTCTATTTTTAGATTATTCCAACCGGCCATCAGTAGATCAAGCCTCCGAGGATCTCCACGCCGGGTTGATTCCGAATCAAGGCCGATTGTTCCGTCTACAATCGTGTACATGCTCATGGCATCGTTTGTTTCCAACAATTTTTCCGAAAGGATACGGTGATATTTCCGGCGATATACTGGCAGGACACCGAACAGGTTTTTGGTAGCGCATGATATTTTTGCTATGCCATGGGCGTGGGGAACGGGGGTATTAATGACTTGCGCTGTGTCGAAAAGCAACGGAATTTCCTTCTCGTTCCTGGGAAAATCTTCGTAATCGATAAAAGGGGTATCATATTTGTGCAGGATGTGAATCAGGCCGGTTCGCCTGATCATATCATAGGCGCGAAATGTCATTAAGTCGCCTTCCACCACAAGAAGATTTCGAAATCCATGATCTCGCAACACACTTAAGAAGGCATCAAGAAACCATGGAGAGGTGTTTGAACCCGGATAGATTCTATCGAAGTTGCCATTCATCTTGATAACTGTCTTGAGATCCTTGTCAAAATGACCTGCAAGTGACTCCTGTACAAGATTACCAACATTTTCCAGTAATGTTTTGGGTGATGTCTTTCTTACGTGGACGGTTTTTTGATATTCCATATCATTTCCTTGCTCTGGTGTATTCAAAAAATGGAAGTCTTTGAGTTCTTCATCCATCAAGAAGAAGAGTCCCCCAGAATGCGGTCTATTTCCTGAAGGTACTTTTCCGCCAACTGTCTTCGGGTACATCCTGATTCGATAAATTGTCTGCCGTTTCGGCCAAGCTGTTGCGCCAGATCAGGATCGTTTTTTATCTTTTTTATAAAAAATGCAAGTTCCTCGGCATTTTCCGGTTCAAAAGAATAGCCGGCCTGTGCCTCTTCAATAATCTGCTGAGTTTCTCCCCGGAAACCGACAAGAATCGGCACCCCGGACCCCATAATTTCCCAGATTTTTGCTCCAATACAGGTGCTATAATACGGGTGATTCATGGCATGGGCAATCGAAACGTCAGATGCGTGGTACACTTGAGGCACCTTTTCCCTGGGAACTGAACCGAGCAAGCGCACATTATCGGCCCCGAGTTCTTCCTTAACCTGACCCACTTTTTTGAGGCCTGCCCCGGAACCGACGAAGATAAAAACAATATCGGGATCACTTCTGAGTGAGTGAGCCGCCCTGACAAGGGTCTCGCACCGCAGGAAATTACCGACATTGCCAACAAAACTGCAGACAAATTTGCCTGTCAGACCATGTTTTTCTCGAAACTCGTTTTCTTTTAGCCCCGGCTGAAACAGATGAGAGTTGCAGCCATTTCTTATAACGGCAATCTTGCTTTCAGGAACATCATATTTTTCGCTGAAAAGATCACGGTAGTTGTCCGCGACACCAACGAGCATGTCACAGGCATGATACATTCTGGTGATGTATTTTCTGAGAGCCTGACAAGGAAGCCTTTTGGAAAAAAAACCACGTATGGATACGACTTCGGGCCACGGGTCCCTGATTTCCGCGACAAAGGGAATGCGATGCAGGCGGGCAATCATCCATCCCTGAATAAGAATAAATGGTTGTGGGCTGCTTGCAATCACCAGATCAAAACGGCGTTTTGCAAATAATCCCCATAATGAATTGGAAACCAGGGAAGAAAACGAATTAAGCATTCGATCAGCAAAGCTCCCTGGCTTTGAAAACCAGTTGAATGTACGGACTATTTCTATGCCATCTTTCAATTCCCGTTTAAAAACCCTGTTCCCATAATCAAACCCGGAAAAACGACGACCAGAGGGATAGTTTGGGAAGCCGGTCAATATGGTCACTGCGTGGCCGGACTGGCACCACTCTCTGGACAGATCACCACTACGGGCAGCTCCTGCTCCAAACTCCGGAGCAAACATTTGAGAAATAAATAGAATACGTTTTTTTTTCATGGGGATAATGGTTGCAATTTGTTTGTCGTATCTGTTCTTAATTTGATAGTTTTAGCTGGATTCCCAACAGCAATAGCATGTGAAGGGATATCTAACAACTGCGCCTGTTCCAACGATGGCGTGACTACCTGTTTCGACACCCTGGAGGATTATATAGTACGATCACCAATCCACGCATGGTCGCCTACAACATAACCGTCATACCACTTGAAGTGAAAGACGTCATTTTGGCTCCGTTGGCAAATGCAAGAGGTGATATGCAGACACTTATCCCATCATAAAACGCTGTTAATGCAAGAGGCAGAGATATTCATTTCCCTCAAGAGGCCTTGCAATTGATCAATATTGATATCGTGTTCAATCTGTTCCAGTTGCCTCAGTGCATCGTCACGGTCCATCTTGTTACTGCGGATCATACTGCTAAATCCAAGTTCTATTTTGCTTACTCCATAAGCTTTTTTGGTCAAGTAGTCCACGAGAGGGACCAAAGAACAGTCTATTCTCCAGCTTGTGGCGGATCCTGCTGGTTTAGACCAGCTCATCTCGTTTTCAATTGTACTTACAATTGTCTCTCGATCCCATTCTATGTAGTCGTACAGGTGGATTTCCTTCAGCCCGTCAGGTGAGTCGGGGCCGTATTCTTTTTTCATTTTGTTAAAATAATATTTGTACTTAAAAACGCTCAGAATGCCGGCTGATAATAACCTCTGCCGTCTTGTTGGCGGCTTCTGTTTGACAAGTGCATGATACGATGTTGTGGATTCATTCTGGGAATCGCCCCATATTACCAACTTGATACCTTTCTTTCTGGCCGTGTTGTAAGCAGCAGACTCGAAGCCATATTTGCAGGCTTCACACGTTTGGTAAACGACGAGACCAGGCCCGAACGGCGCATTCATCTTGAATTTCTCAGCCACAATTTTTTTTGATAGTTGACTTGGGGAAGCTACCTGAATCAGGGGAACACTCAGGCTTTCCGTAATGGCCTTCAGATTTTTTCTGGCAATTTCAGTTTCAAAATCATTGTCACTATGCACGGCAATCGGACTAAGGCCCAATACCTCTTTGCTATAATATAGCGCATAGGCGCTGTCTCTTCCACCGCTTACCGGGACAATACAGTCATTGCCGGCGCTTTTGATAACATGACCCTTGATTTCTTCTCGCAATTCCCGCTCTCCCATTGGGGAGAACCTGCTGAAATTCCGACATAGCTGGCACAGGCCGTTGTCGTCAAATTGTATTCCTTTGGCTGTCTCGGGAATAACGCATCGTGAGCATCGTATCATGTTTTTTTCCTCAAAATCCGTACAGGCCGCAGTATGCTCCTGCGACATCTTGTCGGACAGATTCTGGTTGGCTGCATTGGAACGGGGACGAAATAACTTCCTCAACTATGCATCACAGCTTCAGGCCACCTTTGCCCGATCTAAAATCCCAAAAGCATCAAAATAGCTTGCTATTCCTTCAACTTTTGTGATTTGAGATCGAACAAATCTGACCCAAATCTATGCGCCTACTTGGGGAAGTTGTTCCGTCCCCGTTCCAATGGAACAGATAGGGACCATGGCCGAGTATATTACTGACCGCGTACACGTATATTATTTTCTTCCGCTTCCCTTACGCCGAACGAGAAACCTGAAAAAAGCATAGTGACCCAGGCCGGATAATTCTGTGGCGAACAAAGCATTCGAGAACCCACCCAAGGGTCCTGAATACATTCCTCTGCTCACAGATGTCCTCGGCAAGGAGAAGGCCCCAAAAACTGCTTCGCCATCGCCGCCAAGAGTGAAAGCAGCGCGAAATCCGCTCGACCTGACCAGATCGACAATCTCTGAGTTGAAGTCACTGTGACCGCCATAGGGATACGCAAAAAACAAAACTGGTAAGCCGATGCTTTTTTCCATAAGATGCTTAGACTGAACAATTTCCTCTTTCGACTCATGAAAAGAAATCTCTGCCAGATTTGGGTGGGTTAGCGTATGGGCGCCAAAAGTAATTCCACCATTGCTCATCTGCCGAATATCATCCCAGTTAAGCACCATATTCGATTGCCTGACATCCTGAAAGTCCACATCCAGTCTGCTGAACATATCTTTAATAAAACCGAAACGTTCAGATCTGTCTAGTCTCTTTGAATATTCATTTATCTCAAATATAGCGGTTTCTTTTTCCTCTCTTGAACAAAGTAAATACCTCCTCAGACCAAAGTGCGCGAGATCCAAAACAAGCCTCTTGGTATTGGAAACAGCATGAATGAGCAAATCAACCGTTAAGGGAAGACCGGATTCAATAGGNNCCGGAGGTGAGAAAAACTGTGGCTGTAAGCTCATAGGCTTGAAGAAGAGGAAATACATTTGTGCGGAACTCCTTATAGCAATCGTCAAATGTAAGAACAACTGCATTAATATGTTCCGTTTTTTCGCACATTTTGTCAAGACCTTCGTTCAACGGAAGAACATAGTAATTCTCCTTGAGAAATCTCAGTTGCTTATCGAAGCATGCAACGCTCTGCGATATGTCTAGATATGGAGGAAAGGTGTCGCTAATATTGTGATAAGCCAGTATCTTGACCGTACCGGCCCTGAGCAATCGTCTTGCAAAAAGATATGAGTTAACGAATCCCGAATAATACAAGATTCCGGAAACACACACTTTCATAGTACTTATGAGAAACTCCTTGGTGTTGAAACAGATTCTGGAAATGCGTGCACGCCTTCGCGTCTTGTGCCTTTCTATGACAAAATTGTATAATTCGGCGTTATCCCGCACCATTTTCTGTAATGTGAAGTGGTTTTCTACTCTATCTCTCGCAGCGTTTCCCATACTTCTGGCAAGGGCTTCATCCTTTAACAGAAAAACTATCTTCTTTGCCAACGCTGATGGATCTGCTGCAGGAACGAGAAAGCCGGTTTTGCCATCTATTACGGCTTCGGGATTGCCACCTACGTCCGTGGCAACGACCGGCTTCCCGGCAGCCATTGATTCGACTACAACATTGGAAAACCCCTCACTGAGGGAACATATCACGGAAATATCTAATGTGCAGAGGATTTCCCGTATGTCAGCACGCTTGCCCAGGAATTGGACATGTCGTGAAATGCCCAGTCGTGTTGATAGCTCTTCGAGCTCCTTCCTGGTACTGCCGGGTTCTCCCGGGTCGTTTCCTACAATTATAAATTGAACATCAGTCACGTCTTTTAGAACGAATGAGGCCGCCTCCAAAAAGTAGCTAATGCCCTTAATCCTTCGCAGGCCGGCAATCAGCCCAACAACGGGACGATTAGGCTCAAGCCCCAAGTCCTTCTTCTTATCTTCAATGTTGACCCTTGCCTTGTATTTATCTGGATCAACTCCATTGTGGACAGTAAATATCATAGACGCGGGTATCCAATCACGCGTTGCCACTTCTTTTTTCACGGCATCAGACACCGCGATTACGGCATCAAAAAACCTGCCGATCAGTCTATAAATGAGAATGTGATGTTTCCCCAGTGCAAACCCCATATCTCTCTTGCTGGAGAGAATGGGAATGCCGGAGAGTTTGGATACCGCAAACCCGAGGAAGTCAGAGCTTTCATGATAGGTTACAATAAGCTTCACACGTTCGTTTCGAGCTAATCGCAATAGAAAGACCAGCTTTGATAGTGAATGGGGTGAATAAATCCTCTTTACATCAAGATCAAACACTGAAAAGCCTTGTTCTCGAAGTAATGTCGCCAACGCCCCGGCTTTCAAGCAACAAAGAATTGGGTCGAATTTGGCCCTATCCAGATTCGTCATAATCTGCATGACGTTACGTTCAGCCCCTCCCATTACTTCAAAGAGGTCTGTGATAAAGAGAATTTTACGACACTCTTGCATATGTTCATATACCAGATAGGATTTCAGGTATGTCCTTGCGTCCGGTTTGATGGACTCAAGGGATACTACTCTACAGAGGTGACCTGTTTTCCTGAATCAACTCGCGGTAAACGTTCATATAGTCTCTGACCATTTTCCGGGAAGAAAAATGTTCTTTTACCCTCCGGTGGCCCCCTTGCCCCATCTCCCTGGCCACTCCTGGATTGGAAAACAAGTACACAATGGCATCTTCTATCGATGTTTCATCTGCTGGTTCAACGAGAAGACCGTTTTTCATATGTGCAATTATGGTGGGAATGGCCCCTACACGGGTTGCGATAGCGGGAAGACCCGATGCCATAGCCTCCAGGAGGACCAATGGCAATCCCTCCGTCAAAGAGGGAAGCACAAAGACATCCATGCAGTTATAAAGTTCGGGAAGATCATACCTCATACCAGTGAAAATAACGGATGGAGAATCATATTCTGCTTGAAGCTGTTTTCTCAAAGGGCCGTCACCAACAAGGAGAAACACGGTTTTCGGAAATCGCTCAACGATGGCGCTTACCACATTGAGCAGGTACCCGTGGCCTTTCTCTTCTGAAATGCGGCCGACCGTTCCAATAACTCGAACGTCGAGAGGAATGCCCAATTCGTTTCTTATTCCTGCGACCGAATACGATCCATCAAAACGCTCCAGGGATATCCCGTTTCGCACGATAGTTACTTTTTCAGCACGAACCCCGCTGGAAACGATGCACTTTCTCACATCATCGGAAACCGCTACGATTTTATCAAACCGTCGCAGGAAACAACGATCCAAAACCGCGTATGATTTCATCTTCGGGTCATCACCTAACCAATTATGACAGGTAGCAACACGGCGAGTCGTCAGGCCGCAGGAAGCCAGAAACGAATATATATTTGATTTGTAACCGTGGCTGTGTATGATGTCAATCTGCTCCTTCTGAACGAACCTTCGCAATTGCAGAATGGTTTTGAAATCAAATTTTCCACGACACGGAAAAAACGCAGATTCAATAGTCTGCTTGCGACACGCTTCTGCCATTTCCAAATGAGGGGAATGATGGTTCTCGAATACCCCGACTATGGGAGTGCAGGTTTCCATGGTTTGCAGCTCAGAGGCAAGCTGCAGCATCACATTCTCCGCACCGAAAAGGCCCTTGCTGCAGATAAGTTGAAGGATATTCATGGTTGTCGTATTGACGAATTCAGGAATTGAAGGATTCAGGATGTCGCTTCGCTCAATTGCGAATTTAGGAAGTTATAGAGGCATGACAATTCAATTCCTCAATTCGCAATCCCTTAATTCCGCTTTATCTGGATTAGGAGGTTTTGTCCTGAAAGAGTTTGATGAGGTGGTTCCTCAACATATGTATGTCCCTCTGTTTTATCCATTGGATGTGTTTGGAAGAGTATCTGACACCTTCTTCTATGCCACGAAAATAACCCGGAGGTTTTTGTTCTTTCCACATACATAATACCTTGTCTTTGTATTCTTCCACCTTGCGAATGAACCTGGCGGGATTCCCTGCGACTATTGAATTCGGTGGAACATCCTTTGTGACAACCGAACCTGCGCCAACTACGGAGTTTGGTCCTATGGTGACTCCCCCCATTATAATCGAAGACAGACCGATAAAGGAATTATCCCGAATTTCAATAGGCCCGAATTTCTGCACACCGGGAATTTGCTCGGAAAAAACCCATGCACCTCCATCATGAGTTAGAAAGGAAACCCCAGGCGATATAGTACAGTGATTTCCAATTCTTATCAGGTAAGGTTCCGCACCGAAGGATCTCACTTCTATTCTGTTGTCGTCCCCTACTACTGCCCCCAGCTTCCTGAAATGCTCTGCTATAGTAAAATCATCATATTTCCCTAACTCAATACTCCTCAGCGCTTTGTAAAATATGACAGAGAGGAATCGCTTAACAAAACAAGAATCTTTTGAGCCTTTACTCCAACACATCTTTGAATACTCCACCGAGGTGCTTTCTTAATTGCCCCATTATGATGTCAACGTCCTTTTCCTCGTCATAATGCTCGACTGAATCAAAGTTGAAGTCTGGAGGCTTCTGAGCTTTCCAGAGATCGAGACATCTTTCCCTGTATTTTTTCACTGACCCAAATGGTCTGGCAGGAACGCCCATGACAATCGAATCGGGTGGAACATCTTTTATTACCACAGAGCCCGGGGCGACAATCGAATTTCGGCCGATCGTAACATTGGGGAGGATGTGAGCGTTGTTTCCTATGAGGCAATTGTCTTCGATAATAATGGGACCAAAGACTCTTAAGTCGCTCATCTCTTGTCTGAAAATCCATGTTCCCCCATCGTGCGTGTGAAGCGTTACTCCCTGCGCAATAGCCACATGATCGCCAATTTTCACAAGAAAAGGTTCTGTGCCAAGTATTCTCGGCACAATGTAGCATCCTTCCCCTATCCGGGCGCCCTGCTTGCGAAAATATTCAGCAATCGTACAATTGCTGTATCTACTCAAGACAAATTGCCGTTTTAGTTTCTTGAGAGATCGATGGACTAATTGCAAGAAGTCAGTGCTCATGTTGTCCTCGTTCTTGATGCAGTAACAAAATTGACCTGTCGTTTTCCTAAGCCCTTTGGAAAGGCTCTCTCAGTATAAAAACGCTTTGCCTTATTCGTGCAATTGTCAATATGGCTCAAGAGACGGCCCTTGGATGAACTGCTGTAGATCGTAATTTTGACACTGGTCCTTTTTCTTTGCGTCCAGTTCCGTTTATACTCTTCGTCTCCCTGCAAGAAATCGAATTCGCTTGCTCCGCCTTCATACGCGCTTTTTATACAATGATACATAAGCAAGGTACCTGGGCTTGCCTTTCCCCACGCTGGGTCAAACCCCGACTGATAGTAGCAAACTTTGTTTCTATAGAGCAAGAGATAGATACCTGCTATAGCTGTGTCGCCTACTCTAAGAAAACAGAGTTTTGCCATTCCTTTCTCATTGAGAACTCTAAGGATATTGTAGTGGAAGGTTAAAAAGTCCGTGTGTAAAAAGGGAGACAGGACTTTTCTTCGCGGCAGGCTCAACTTATTCAGATGCACGAATTCTGAAAAGTGAGCACATAACTCAGCATCCGAACTGAGTTCCTGAAAACAGGAATCAGGAATCCGATCAAATTTTTTCAGTTTTCTTTTTATCGTATTTTTCATTATGGAGGCGAACGAGGCATAGATCGTTTCCCATGTTGCCGTCAGTCTGATGAAAGGGCAAACAGTATACCTCCTATTAATTGCAACTCTGTTATGCTGAAAAAATGATTCNNGCTTCGCGCTCTCTGTTCTTGAACAATATAAAATTCAGGTAGTCGGAACAGACTACATTTGAACCCAGGAAACGAACTTCCCTGAAGAGCGGCAAGTACCTCCTTTTTATATAAAGCGGTGCGATGCCTAATAGGCAATGATTCTCCTTCACCAGAATAATGCATAATTGATTTGAGCCACCTCCGTAAACCAACCACCAGTTGTAAAGCCACTCCCATCTCAGGAAAATCGTGTCCATTTCGCTATGTTTCAATAGCTCGTTCCACTCATCTCGCAACCTGTAGAACTCTTTCGCATTATTTACAATGGAGATATTCAATATAGTATCACGAAATAGTCTGCGCTTTCACATAGTACCAGCACAGGCCGAGGTACTCGTAAAGCGCCAAGGTTGATTTCATAAGAGAATCTACATTCGGCAGATAGTACGAAAAAGGCCTGAAGGGAACCTTGAATCTTTGATAATAGCCGTAGGAGAAATCGGCTGGGGCTGGAATAGGTCTCAGCCCTTCCTTGGTGAAGCAAAACATGGATCTGGGCAAATGGATTGCAGATGTTACAAGGAAAAATGGCTGGTCTGACACAAATTCCGTGGCATTTGACGCACTTTCCCAGGTATTTTCCGCCTGATCAATGACAATTCTCTCTGCTGGCACATCAAGCAGAAGCATAAGTTCTCTCATCAACCGAGAACCATCGTTGCTACCTGAAATAACAATTTTGCATTTCGCTGTGTGCATGAAAATACGATGCGCCTCTAAGACTCTGAGGGCCGATCTGTACCCAATATTACTAGTATCGGGGACTGTGGGGTTGTTGCTGTCCCACGCGGTCAACACAACAATATTGCCTATATTCGATAATAGATCACCAAATTCAATAATAGGCGGATACTGTCTCTCCAACCCCCAGAGCAACAGGTTAGAAACGGGTCTGAGGCTGAAAAAACACAGGCAGACGATGGACATGCTTAAAAGGAACTTTGCCAGAGTCTGTTTCTTTCTCAAGGATAGAAGCAATAGCCCAGTAGCATGGAGAACGACGACCATGATGATTGGAGTTAGAATGTTCTTTAGTAGATCCATATCAATTGTTGCTGAAAAAAGGCATTGAATTTGAGTTGTGTTGCTATTTTACGCTTCTCTTTTTTGCTTCTTTGCTTTCAATATGCAGTTGCCACCTGACATAGTGCTGGTAGACCGGGCGAAGAAGGTGTTTGGCCTTTGTCAGCATAAATGCAATCGACCCTGCCGGGGTTCTGTTAAAGATCCTTGCCCTAACTATCTTGTAAGATTCTGGTTTCCAGTTGGCGTGCCAATTTGAGCCTGTAATCAGATTTATGTAGTTGACACCATCATTCTCGGCTGACCTTCGAATCACATTTTCAAGTAGTATATTGCCTGGAGCAAGTTGACCATATTCTTCGTTATATCCAATTTTGAGGATGTAGTTGGTATCACCAACCGGCAGGCAGAATTGAGCTGCCAGACATTCATCACCCATTTTTAGCAGATTGATCTCACAGCTATCAATCTCTGAATAGCTCTTAAGGAGAGACTTATAAAATTCCGTGAGTTGCGGGTGGAGCTTGATTGCGGTGTTGGCACCGCTTTGCCCTTTCCAGCCAAAGGCCTCTACATCAAGAAATTGCTCAAAAGCCCTGTGGAGTTCTTCTCCCTTGCGTACTGATACAAACTCAACATTGTTCAGTCTCAATAATTTATTTCTGGCTTTTCTCAGATTACTCCTGAAGTTTCTGGACAGCCTGTTGTTCATCTCTTCATATGATGGTATGTAGTCGCACGCCCCAATAAACTCGCGCACAAAATGGTTTCTATGCAAAATCATAAGAGACGGAAGAGTAGGGGAGTCTTCAAGAACGTGAGGCAAGGAAATGTAGTCCCAGACAAAAGGTGAGTTTTTCTCTAAATAATGTACGAGAAAAGACATAGACCCTCGAACCACCTCACTATTCCTATACACAAAATCCGAAAGATCAATGTGAGGATGATCTGGAATCTCCAGTACATGGAAATTTAATCCAAGAATCTTTCTTGTTACTTTCTTTAATGGAAAGATTGATACCGGCATATCGTTCTCGTAAACGATTAAGAAATAGACACTTAGATGATCATCCTCAATTGTCTCAATATAACTTTCGTACCACTGATAAAGATGAAAAAATCTCTTGTTGGCTAAAGATGCCGTAAGCTGGAGCCAGTCGTCCCTTATCGAAAACAAGCCGTCTTTTCCTCGAACAACGCTAATATTGAGATTCGACATAGTACCACAGCAATAGTTTGTTGGAGATTAAAGGGTTCCGTTCCAAGATTGACGGAACCGGGTCGCCTGAGACTCAGCTACTGTCTGGCTTAATATCGAGAGGATTGTGATACTTGACTTGATTGTCATCATCGCGATTTGTCATTGAGTGCCTGAGATCATTATAGGCTGATAATAGTTTGGCCTTGGCTGTGTCATTGTATATCAATAAAGACTTATGCCATCTAAGTTCTTCGGTCCACTGTCGCTCCCACGCATAAGGCTCACCTGGGAAGTCAAAATATCTTGTGCCGCCAAGAATTAGATCTTCAACCAATTTGGCTCTCAGTATAGTAGAAGGGCTAACCTGTCTGAGATCCTCAACAAAGCTCGTCTTAAGATAGAAATATTTTTTATCCTTTATCAACCCCATATTATACGCTATAGGTTCGTTATTCAAACATAGAAAAAGCAGGTGCAACCCTCCCCTTTCGTTTGCCGCATCACAAAGCGTTTTATAGAAATTTGCCTGCTTCTTTACTGAGCTGATAGCAGTCCTACGGTCGTGCTTCCAACTTCTTTCCTCAATCAGCATTAAATGAGTGTAGGCATCAGAAACGCCATCATAATCGCGGAGTTTTAGGAAGGTGACGTGCCCCATCCTTTCGATCTTCTTTGTCATTCGTTTAAGATAGTTTCGAAATTTCCCCGATCTCTTTCTCAAATAATCATCAAAGCTCTCATCCAAAGTTAAAAAGAAAGAGGGCTCTTCTCTCTCAAAATCGTATTTTTTACTGGTTTCCTTTAAATAACGTTCGATATGCTCCAAAATCGGATTGGTTTCTACAAGATGGCCGACTCTAAACACGTCCCATCTATAGGGCAAACTGAAAAGGCCACTCATGAATGCCTCTATTAATTCATCTGATTGATCTTTCAACAGAAGATCACTGTGAGTATTGTAATATTCAGATATCGGGAACAAGTTCAATATTGATAGACCATATTTTTTTGTTTGGCTGACGATTAGAGGAACGAGTCCGACAACTTCCTGAGAATCCTTTAGAACCATTAATAGAAAGACATCGTTTTCTTTGAGATGCGTCTGTAGAAGGGCATGTGTCCATTCAAAGGAGGTGGAGGCCTCATGTTCACCGGAATCAAACAATTGATGCCAAATTCCTTGGTATTCGAAGATGCGGTCTTTTTTTGTAATAATCTCGTAATGTATCATCGGAATATGTCAATTTAGCTTCAGAGTTGACATGAGCTTTATGAACGTTCTCCGAAAAAAATGTGGAAGAAAGCTCGCCACACAGAAAAGCTTTTCAGGGTAGCCGTAACTTGCACACTTTCTTAGGTGAACGCGAGCTCTTTGGGCCTCTTGAGGCATGGCCATTAAGGGAATGGCCAAAAACTTGTGGGCAACGGCCATTCTTCTGTTTACTTGGTCTCTGTTTTCCGAATAGTACTTGTTGTCCTCTACTCCGTGTTTTTCTATAACCTTTAGTAAATTCCTTTGTTTTTCTATAACAATCTTAATTCCATTTTCTTTCGTAGTATCCGAGATTTGTTTTGAATGATATCGAAGCTTATATGTTGGCACGTCGATGAATGCCACTTTGAAGTATTTGCATATTCTTAACGCAAACTCAAGATCATGAAACAATCCGTAACGCCCATCCTGCAACCCAATAGTCTCCAAAATCCCGCGTCTGAACATCATAGAATTTGTAAAAACTACGATCTGTTGAAAATACGGATTAAAGATATTACCCATATAAACGTTGCCATTTGGCCAATCCCCGGAATATAGTCCGGCATCCTTCATTGTCATCTTTTCCGAAAAGATGTCTTCATATACTGTTTTGCCATTTCTGTACGCTGTATGGTAGTTCCTTAGATGATATTCGTCCCAAAAACCATTATCATCAAATCCGGAAAAATCCGTATAGACCATTCCAATATTTGGAAACCTGTCAAGCAGCCTCTGCTGCAACTCTGTTTTGTATGGATAGTAAAGGTCATCGGAATCAAGAAATGATACGTATTCTCCTTTGGCATGTTTCATCCCTGTATTCCGCGCACGGGCAGGACCGCCATTTTCTGTATAAACGTATTTTATTCTATCCATGTAAGGTCTTATGATTTCTTTAGTATTGTCTGTTGAACCATCATCCACAACAATCACTTCAATATCTGTCATTGTCTGCTGCAACGCACTCTCTATCGCTTGACAGATGTATTGTTCTCTGTTGTACGTTGGGATAGTGATACTTACTTTCATAGGATTGCAAATTGTCGATGCAGAGGCGACCAATTTCTTGGGTTTATGAAAGTCGAAAATCCGGCGGACCATTGAAGACTTGGGGATCGACGATGATAGCTACTTGATCGCTATGTTTATGACAGGCATCACGATCTTATCAAGGGCCTCACTATAGGCGTTTTCAGTCAGGTGGAGGCCGTCAGGCTGGGCATAATCATTTTTCAAATGGCGATCTTTGTCGCTGACGCGAATGGCCTTTTCGAGGTCAAGAACCGAAATCCTTTCGGTGGACGCATAACGCCTTATACGGTCGTTAAATTCTATAATGGAATTGAATCTATCCGGATGGTTGTTATCATGGTCTTGGGTCACGGGCACAACCGTGGCTAAGATGGGTTGAATATTGTGCGAGCGAAGCTGTTCTACCCATTTCATGATCTGATTGAAGCTTGAGTCAATCTCTCTTGGGAAATATGCCGCACACTCCTTGATAATGACGGATGAGACCGGTATTGGCATTTGAGTAAGCGCATGGATCTCTATGCTCTTGTCAAAATCATACAAAGTGCGATTTCCAAAGACAACTTCAGCGCCCAGATTGATGCGCTCGGATAGTTTATCAAATTTCCAGCTCTTTCCCACGGAAGCGCCAACCAGGATTACATATTTTGCTCCTCCTGCCTTTGGGATCACGTTTGCCTTGATTTTCTTGTATAGAAGCATGCCTTTCAAATCGGTTCGCGTGATTTCTATGGCATAAACCTTCTGATCAGAAAGCCCCCCAAACAGACATATTCCCGCTTTATTGTAAGATTTCTTTTGGGGTCTGGCATCATCTGAATTCAATGATATTCGCAAGTTGTCATTATGCCACATGCCAGAATTGATCACTGCAATTCCGCAATCTAAAGGAACTATTTCCTGAAACGGCATATCTCTTCTCATTGACAAACCCTTCCATGATATGAGTATTGCAAGAACCGTCGCAAGTGCCAGGCAAATGTAACCCTTTGAATACATAACGTAAGCTCCATGTTGACGTTCAGGACTCTTGATTCATCACAAAGACACCTTCATTTCTGACAGGATACGGGATTTCGAGGATATCCTTCTCTTTCTGACTTTCCTGATTCGTCATGCTTTCGTGGTGACAGGTCCGCCGCCGATAAGGTGATATTCCAAGAAGAGGACGATGAAGCCTATGACAAAAAGGAGAAGGCCTGCAAACTCGTGAAAAAAGCCCTGGGCAACTTGAGAGCCATAGAAATTAGCGAGTATCCCTGTGCCGGTGACCCTCACGATATTGACAAAAAGCGCCAAGAGTATTGTGGACAGCACTAAG
>LGVF01170062.1_pt1 | contig 16862 bp, 19 predicted proteins | sample 469901 | NCBI WGS metagenome assembly LGVF01 (sample SAMN03893561, study PRJNA290197) | marine sediment metagenome | material: sediment; isolation source: combined push core samples #3730, #5133, and #5579 collected at Hydrate Ridge | place: Pacific Ocean: Hydrate Ridge
CAGAGCACATGCGCCCGGTAGTCCCTTTTGTAACAGGTCAGATCTTTCCCCCGGGTGAATTTTGACAGATAGATGAGAATGGCTTCCATCTCCTTTTCATCGGGAATGTTTCCAGGGAGCCTCAAAGGGGATTTGATCCTGTCAATCAGAGTGAAAGGATTGACGGTGATCAGTTTTTTCTTTTTCAGATAGTCGTAGAAGGCAGATAGCGGGCCGATGATGCTCTGTATGGAGCTATGAGAATAACGGGAGCCTTGAGAGACCATCCAGCTCTGGAAGTTCTGAGCATCCCGGTAGTTTAAGGTCAGAAATTCAGTGTTTCCAAGATACTCGGTTAAGACGCTGATAGAATGTCTGATCCCCTTGGTTCTCTTATCCGATGCCAAAAGGTGTTTTTCATAGTCTTTTACCATATCATTCATCTTTTCCATTCCTTTTATCTTTTTTTCCCGCTTTCTCCCTCTGAGGGCTGACCCACTTTGCAACAAAAACAGCAAATCACTACAGAATAAGGAGTTATGAAAACAAAAGTGGGTCATTGCAGTTTGACCCACTTGACCCACTTCTCTGTAATCATCTATCTAGTAAGGATTTACAGGTCTATCCTCATTCTGCCCCACTTTGACCCACTCTAGGTTGCATGCACGAGCAATAAGCCGTAGGCTTATGACCAGGGTTAGAGGTATTGGAGATTTACTCATAATTTTCCCTCTAAATTAAGCAGTTTACTCAGATCTAACAGTTCAATCGGTTCATCAGAGATGAGCCGGTAAGTATTCCGGCTTCCCCTGGACTTACTCCCTGCACAGATCAGATATTCAAAATCAATGAGTGTCTTCAAATTCCGTTTAACAAACATCTGATCCAGTCCGGTTTTCTCCCTCAGTTCCCTTTGACTGATACTTACCTCAGTAGCTAACAGTTCTTCATCTTTTGCCTTTTCAGTTATCACCTTTCTAAGTTCCCCGTAGAGTGTGATGGCAGACTTGGGGAAGTTTGTAAGGGTTGCCGGCAGAATATCTTTAATAATATTCACAGCCAGTTTCAGGTCTGTAATGTCACATTCAATGTAGGCCACTCCATCGGCTTCCTTCTCCTCTTTCTGGTACTGACGAAGAAAGGCCACAGTCGCGATAAGATCCATAAACCGGTCATGGTCTCGTCTGGATCTCATCAGGGTATCGGGAAAGCTGACCCTCTCGGCCAGAGTGTTGACGACAAAGATCTTTTTAAGGAGTCTCTGAGCTGCATGATGAGTTTTAATAATTTCCGGGATCCTGTTCTTCCTTACTTCCAGTCTCTCTGTTGAATATTTCTTTTTCTGTGAGGCATGGATCCGTCTTGTCTGGTCTGTAGATTCATCGGTGTTAACAACAAAACTACGGGAGGTGTTCTCGGCATTAAGATCATAATCAGTTGAACTCATGACAGCTGAGACAATGACCTCTTTTTTAGTGAGCTTACTGGTCATCTTTCCTGTCTTCTCATCTTTGGTTGTTACCAGGCGGGAGAGCTCATGAGCCGATAACATCTCTCTGATCTGGTGTTCAACTACCTCACTATGAACAGCTTCACCCATTACAAGGAACTTGTGTTTCAGTCCCTCCTCCGGAAGATAGTTTAAGGCCTGATCTGAAAGACTGGTCATTGAAACAACATCTTCCGGAGGAATAAGCTTTCTCACAGTATCGATAAGATAGGATTTACCGGCGGCCGATTCACTCATAACAATGACAGAAATAGGATCATCGAGTTTCCTGGAAGAAGCCGCTAAATAGATTAAGATCTTGTTAATTTCCTCTCCAACATAACCAAGTAATTCAGTGTCCTGGACAATCCTGTCAAAGAGGTTTTCAGAGGTGAGAAACTCCATTCCAAGTCCTATCTCTTTTTCAGAGAGTTCATACTCTTTTTCATCACCGGAAGAAAGACTTTTATCCCTTTCATCCTCTAAGTATTCAACAATCCGAACTAGGTCTTTTTCTATCCGCTTAGTTTCCACATCGAAAAGCCTTGAAAGGTGAAGAGAAAAGCTTGTTCTGGATCGGGCAGAATAGAGATCTGAGTTATCAATAAAACTCATATCACCCTTTTCAGCTCTGATATTCACTCTTAAATTGCTGACAAATAGTTCTTTTACTCCCAGTAACCGGTAGGAGATATCACCGGCAGTGAATACATACTTTCCTTTCTCTTTTGAAACTGAGAAATCAGGGCTCTTCCCCTTGGGGTAGAGAATATCTGTAGTTTTCAGTAAAGCTGTAATCCCCTCTTTTGTTCCACCACAGGTGAGAAACTCATTCCAGTCTTTCAGGCTCTTGGGATAAATCACTTTGACGGGGAATCCTTCAACAATTAATCTCTCACGTAGTTTCTCAGCAGAACTTCGTCCAGCTTCATCGTTATCAAAAGCAATAGTCACTAATTTAACTCTCTCATCCTTCAAAAGTGTAAGATGTTCATCGGTAAATCCATTGGTTCCATAACAGGGAATAACATTTTCTATCCCCAGCTGAATGAGAGACAGAGCATCGATGATACTTTCAGTTAAGATAATCTCTTCTCTGTAAACAGAAGCGGCTTTCCGGTTCAAAAGCCCTCTGTGGGGACCTTTGAGATACAGATGTTTGATCTTGGCAGAGCTGGCCAGCTTTCTTCCGTAAAGACCAGTAACCTTTCCGGCAGAATCAGAAAGAGGAAAAACAACCGAGTCTTTGAAGGTTTCATATCCTTTCTCGTTAAAGATACCGGCTTCTTTTAAAGCTTTCTTCTGAGCAGAGCTGACCAGGTCTTTCAGTTTTCCATTTGAATAACCGCATTCGAACCGGGAAAGCACCTCCGGCCCTATCCCTCTTTGCTCCAAGTAAGAAATAGCTTCTTTTGAGGAAGAAAGAGACTTATGATAGAATTCCATAACACGGTCTAAATCTACGCATTCCAGACTACCGCCCTTCGGTTGGGCAGACTTTGGAATATCCTCATTCTTCGGAACTTCCTTCGCCTGAGGAAAAGGAATAACTGATCCTGAATACTCTTTCAAATAGATCAGAGATTCTTTGAATTCCACTCCCTTCATCTTCATCACAAGATCAAAAACATCTCCCGATTCACCGCAGCCGAAGCAGTTAAACAGTCCTTTCCCCCTATCCACCGACAGAGAGGGGGTCTTATCATCATGGAAGGGGCACTTTCCACTATGACTTTTACCTTTTTGCTCTAACTTCACTCCGAAAGAGGTGAAAAGGGAGATGATATCTACATTTCTTTTAACCTCATCTTTCTCAAACTCATCTAAGAAGCCCGATACTTTCAGGGTTTTTACACCGCCAAGTCTGTCCCCGCTCATACATTCATCCCCTCCAGACCCAGACGGGTGAGAAACTCATTGCCGATATTTACAATAGAGTTCTGTATCTTCCGGCTCTGTTTGCTCTCTTTAAGGGAGAGTACAGAACACCTTTTCGCTATGGCCTCCTCCACCTTTATGCTTTTGGGAAGAACCGAATAAAATACTTTATCCCCGAATCCGGCCTCGATCTCATCCTTTATCTGACGGGTAATAATGGGAACAGAATCATAACCGTTAATGATGACACCTAAAATGGAAAGGTTCGGATTGAGATTGCCTCTCACCTTGCTTATGGTGGAAACAAGATCATTTGTTCCCTGCATGGTATACAGAGAGGGACTCATGGGAATGACCAGTTTATGACTGGCCGTAAAGGCATTTATGGTCAGTGTTCCCAGCGAAGGGGGAGTATCAATCAGAATAAAATCAAAGGCTTCAAAGTCATAGCTTTCAAATAAAGATGAGAGCCTTGTAAAAGCATCAACCTCTCCGGTAAGCCGTTTTTCCAGAGCCGAAAGTCTTGAGTCTCCGGAGAGAATATAAAGGTTGCCGGTGATAGGGGTAAAAGTTATTCTCTCTCCTTCCAGGGCTTCATAGAGACCGGCATGTCCCTCACCGGCTGTCCCTTTGGTCAGGTTTCCCTGACCGTCACAATCTACAAGAAGCACTTTAAATCCTCTGCCTGAGAGGAAAAACCCGCATTCTCTTGTTAAAGTGGTTTTTCCCACTCCTCCCTTCTGATTGGAAAAAAGTATGATATGTTGACGACTAAGAATGGGTCCCCGACACTGCGTGTCGCCCATTTTATCTTTGTTCATTTCCCGGCCTCCTCTTTAAGTTCCATTCTTTTCTCTGCTGTAAACAGGGCAAGGATTGAGAACAGGCGGCTCTCTTCATATTCAGTTAACCAGCCAAGCTTCATCTTTTCAGCTTTGTTGGTTAGTTCTTGAACATTTTCTCCTCTTATGATCATGGAAACAGTGGAAAACCCGTTTTCTTCTACCGGCAGGGCTTCAATGCCAATCAGGTGGCAGTCATGGTTAAGCAGGTAGTTGGCAACTTTGTAATCTTTTGTTGTAATTCTGGGTTGGGTATGGACATTCATAGTTCACCCCCGTACATCTGCTCATTCTTAAGCTGGTTCTTGTACTTGCGTTTACAGTCCTGGACTAACTTCTGGAGTTGAGAATAGGTTCTTCGAAAGTCGAAGAGTCGGATTTCCGCTTCTCCGGAGAAATAGAAAGCCTGGAGGGTGAAGAGCCCCTCACCGGTGATAGTGATCCTGCAGTTTACTTTGCCGTCGATGGAAGTAGCTTCGATTGTTTCGATACTGCAGTTCTTGCTTAGATAAAATGATCCCTCATAGAGATCGTAGGTCTGGATTTGTTGCACAGACTTCTCCTTGGTGCAAGGAGAGACTTCTTTGACTGTTGGGTAAATATTGTGTAGAATGGTTTTGTCATAAGGAGTTCTCCTCTTTATGGTTTGCGCTCTGTTTCCGAAGTTTGTCGACGGTGGAAACAGGGCTTTTTTTATCCCCTTCAACTCGGGGGAGTTTTGCCTTTAAAAGGCGTTTTTCAAAAGTGTGTCAATAGATTAAAGCTACAAACTTAAATTACTTTGACTACAATTATTGTAGCTCTTATGTTATGATCCGTCAATGACCATTTATACTAATTTTATGACAAAGACAGAAGAGAGATCCGAATTTGCAAAAAATCTGATTGCCATCAGAAAAGAGAAAGGCTTTTCACAAAGAGATCTGGCTAAAGCTTCGGGAATCTCAAACAGGATGATTGCATACTATGAAACTCATGCGGATATTCCCCCAACAGATAAACTAAAAAAAATTGCTGATGTTCTTGAGATTTCCGTTGCTCAACTAATAGATACAAAACTTTCAGATAAGAATACTCTTTCTCTAAATACCAGGACTCTTAAGAAAATAAAGCTGCTTGAGCAGCTACCAGCCGAGGATCAACGGAAAGTGATGACATACATCAAAGATTTGATAGAGAAGAATAAAAAGGAGAACTGAATGAATTATTCTGATATAAAAACACAGATCATTAGAAACAATGACATGAAATCCATTGGACGAACCCTATCAGGTTTTGCAGTTACTGGCTTTATCGGACTAATTCCCGGGATGCTTACTTTTCCTTCAATTAAGGATAATCTATTTGGTTACCAATCGACTTTTGCAATAGCACTTTTCCTTGGAATCCATTTGATGAATAAATCTGATAAAAAAAGTGATAAGCTAGATTCAGACAATAAAATTCTGGAATCAAATGATAATAGCATTATGCAGTAATAAAAAATGAGATCTTTTTTTACAGGGGTGAAAAGTCTGAGAATCCCATTTCATTTAAAATAGGTTGAATTCGAATAGACATAGCTGTCGCACTAACACAATATCTTTTTGATAGGAATTCAATTGGATCACGGTCAGTGTCTATTAAATCGACATAGGATCTTAAATCATTCAATAACATTTTTCTCGGCATCAATATTTCAGCAGCAAAACGATTAGCTTCTATCTCCGATAAATTTGTACCTTCATGTGAAAGTTTATTTCTGAAGAAAGATTGTCTATCCATATGCAATCCGGATTTTGTATGAAGTATATAATGTCCAAGCTCATGGGCTGCAGAAAAGCGTTTACGATTATTAGAGTGCTTTTTATTGACAAAAATATATTCTGAATCTGTAGATCTTAAATCTAAAACACCTGAAATGTCATCATCAAAATCTGCTTCCTTAAATATAATCCCTTTCTCTTTAATAACAGTAGTGATTTGAACAGGGGGTGTAGTAATTGAAAAATCAAACAATATATCTTCTACGATTGATTCAATTTTATCCATGATCAAGATTCTCCTATTAACTTATTAATTTCAGTGGTTGCTTTATTTATCGATATTTCATCAAATCGAATGCTAGTAACAATATCAATTTCATTATTTTTTGATGCTGGCAAGAGATCGAAAATTTCACAGTTTAAGGCATCAGAAATCTCATATATATGCTCTATCGATACTTTCTGTATTCCTGATTCTATTTGTGATAACGATGCACGTTTTAAATTACAGAAAGAAGACAATTCATGTTGGCTCATCTTTTTTTTCTTTCTCAAAATTTTAATTCGCTCACCAATTATTTGATATATTTGTTCAGCCATATTGACATTCTAACCAAATCACACCCAAAAGTCAATATCAATGAACAAATCTCAATATGATAGTGGTAATATTACCATCATCATCATAACCATACCACATATAGCGCACTAGCGATTGAGCTCTAGTTGATTAATACTTTCTTCAATGATAATATAAAAGTTAGATAAGCAGATTAAATTTAAAAAAGGTCTGCATATTCCCGACAGGAAACACAATAGCAGACCTTTATAAGTAAACTTGAGACTTTTCTTATAACTCGACGCTAATGGAATTGTCAAGGGCGTTGCCTCTGTCTTTCTCCATCATTCTTGTAATGATTATGTTTCCTGCAATTATTTTATAGGAGGCATATAAATGCCGAATACACAAAAGCCTGGGGAAAAGCCCAGAAAACACGGAGAATATCAAGAAAGAGGACCACAGGGGGGAAAAGTACCCAAACCTCGCCAGGTTACGATGGAACCAGGAGATAAACCTCTACCTCCAACTCAAAAACCAAAAAGGACATGGGTAAAAGTCCCTAATAACAGGGGGAAAAAATGAAGCTGACACATGATCTACAATGCCCGAACTGTGGGAAAACTATGAAAATGCGTTTAGAAAACATTCACCCGGGAAGAAAGGTTTCATGCCCAGGTTGTAAATCTACAATCAATTTTCAAGGTGATGATATGAGAAAAGCTCAGAGAAGCTTTGACAATTTTGAACGTAATTTAAAGAAAATGTTCAAGTAATAGAATTTAATAGAGTAGGTGCTTATCTTTAGCGATAAACACCTATTCAATCTATCTCAAGTAAAAAATAATGCCTTTGTTAAGCTGCGCTTGCGTCAGCTTCAACGATCATATTATTTGTAAATTCACAATTCGGGATTTCAGCTAAAACGCTGTCAGTTAATTGATTCTGCAAATACCGGAAGTTCCGCTCAGGCCTAACCTGGTTGATCTGACTGAATATATTGTATCGAAAATGGCCTTCTCCGACAGAATACGACGTTATACTCAGCTGGCTTTTTATCAAATTCAGAAGCTTTTTTTATGATTCTTCCAGCGGCCTATAACGCTGCATTCTGTCGACTTCCTTATCTCATAGTGTTAAGGTCTCTATGAGACTGTAAAGTCATTTATCATTTCGTCATAAGTTTTATATTTAGAAAAGCTCTCTTTGAATTCTTCCGGAGGATCAAATAATACTCCACCTATCATAGCATTATAGAAATCAGTAATCATGCTTAATGGGTGTATCCCTTCTTGTATCCAAATATCTATTTGATCTAATACCATAGAATTAATAAAAGCTAATGGATATTTATCTCTTTGAATAATTTTTTTATCTGGAAATAAAAATCCTTTATTCTTAATACTCCTAAGGAACAAAGTATGTATTTCTTTTGAATTTTCATCTTTTCCAAAATTCAAATATGATTTTAAAAACATACTTGATATTAAATCAGCTATCTGAATCCCATAAGAATCCTTAGATGATTTTAACTCAGGCATACTTACGAGGTTATATGTAATAGGCTCTTTTTTCCCTCCAAATTCAAAATAAACCTGTTTACCTTTTCTCTCAACCATAGGTTTAAAGCATGTTTTACTATTTTCAGAAAATAATGGTTTTGATTCATCCAATACTACTGATAATTGTGAATATTTCTCACCCCAAAGACCTAGCATTAGATTAACTTTAGTCATAGAAAGATCCAACATCCAATCTGGAGTTGTTATTTTTTCTTCAACTTTATTCGTTCTAAATTCATCGAGTATTTCATCTTTGAAATTATATGCAAATCTTAATATATATTTCATAGGAATATTAGTTTTTTCAATATATTCCTCTTTAAAAAGTATCTCTAATTTATTTAAATCACCCCATCTCAAATAATTATAAATATCGTGAAAGATCTTTACAGCGGTTTCATCCTTAATAAAAAAAAACATATAAAATAGATTTGATAGAAACAAATGAAAATAATTATTGTAGAAAATACTATTATTCTTGGCTAATACTGGTTCATAAATATATTCAAATAACCTACAGCATACTGTAAATTTTTTATGATCGATTGTTGTTAAAAATCTATCACCAACCAATGACAATAAATCTTTAACAATTTGAACATTATCACTTCTTTTGAATAGACTTTTTCCTTTTAGTTCCTCTTCATTCTGGAATTTATATTTCTTCCTAAGGTTAAGGATAATACTTTCAGCTTCTTTTTCTTCCATGGCTACTGTTGTATAGCAAAAATAGGGTTGAGAATCATCAATCATATTTTCGCCAGTGTAACCAGCTTCATCACCAAAAATAGTTTGTATTCTTTCTGTTTGCTTAGGCATTATATAGTCCTTACAAATAATTTATTGTATCTTCAAAAATAAAGAACTTAACCGCCTCTAGACCCGCGCAGGTGACCAGAATCCGATTTTATCAGAAGCTGATATTTCCAGTTTCTTCCCTCCATTGCAAGAGGACAGCTTATTATAAAATGTATTCTGATCTTGGCGAAGCCATTGCCTGCCTGAATTTGAAAAAGACAAGATCAATTGGGTAGCCGGAGGTTTCTCTCCTCCAGCCCCCACACCACCCTGCAAGCGGATCCGCACAGGGCGGTTCACTTCATGAAGCAAACCTAAACTCAAATTTGATCAGTTATACCCCTGAGCTTTACACCAGAGAGATTTTATACTGATCAATCCTTGCTTTTCCAACCATTTATTGGATAAACCTGCATTTGTTGCATATGTCTTAGACATCTTCCAATAAGAGTGACTGCAAGTACCGGCTTTTATTGCGAAATATATAGGTATTCCCAATTTCTTCAAATTATTAACCTTTGTTCTGCATCGTTTCCACTGTTTCCAGTAACACATGCGGATTCTTCTTCTAAGCCATTCTTCTAATCCGGGAATCGGTCTATAGTATTCAGAAATACCATAATAATTCATCCATCCCCTCAGATACTGGCTTAATTTAAAGAAACGATATTCCATAGAAACACCCCAAGAACGACTGGTCAAATGTTTAATCCGATATCGAAAATCCTTATACACTTCTTCCGTCCACCGGATCTTCTTTCCGATGAAAGTAAAACCTAGAAACGAACATTCACTAACTAAAGCGACCTTGCTCTTCTTCTCATTGACAGTTAGTTTCAACATCCCACTTAAATAGCTGGAAATCTCAACCAATAGCTTTTCTCCCTCATACTGATTTCTAACCAAAATAATGGCGTCATCGGCATAACGGGCGAAGTGCAGATTTTGTCTCTCCAATTCCTTATCAAACTGATCCAAAAGAATATTTGAAAGGAGAGGAGAAAGAGGTCCACCTTGCGGAGTTCCAATTGTTGTTGGAAGAATATTTCCTTCCTTATCCAGAATACCGGCTCTCAAGTACCGGCCTATCAATCGCAAGACCATTTTGTCCCGGATTTTCTTGCCAATCAAATGCATCAGAATATCATGATTAACCGTATCAAAGAACTTTTCCAAATCCAGATCAACAGCATAGCCATAACCTGATACCACATATCTTTGTACTTGTTTTACTGCTTCGTGAGCCGATTTTCCCGATCTGAATCCAAAACTGCAATCTGAAAAATCAGGATCGAAGATAGGACTCAAGACCTGTGTAATGGCTTGCTGGATAACACGGTCCAGAACGGAAGGTATACCCAACATTCTTTTCCCTCCCGATTTCTTGGGGATTTCCACCCTCAAGACAGGAGATGGTACATAGTACCCTAAAAGCAAAGCTTGTCTGATACGCTCCCATCGATTACGCAAGTATTCCGGGAACTGTTCGATGGTAATACCATCAACTCCAGGACTACCTGCATTGCGTTTGACCTGTTTCCAGGCTTTCTGCATATTTTCTGATGAGACAATCAGATCCATTAAAGAATTGTTCAAGGATGGTTTCTCCATAATACGCCAGAAATAGTTATGGCTTTCGCAAATAATGTCTTCCTGAGAACCATAAGGCTCCTCCTTGTGAAATGTTCAGGCCTTCGCCGTGAACCGGACATTACTCCGGGCGTTGACTACTATGCCCTCTGCTGACTCCTGCCTGTTAATCAAAGGAATTGCTCCCGATGATGCTGAAAGAATCAATGAATTACTTGTGACGATTTCTTTGTGTCCCAGTAATCTGGCTCTAATCACAGAGTCACCCCATGATCAGCCGGGATTTGTTTCTCCGGTATCCTTATTCTCCGGATTCTCAGAATTCATTAAATCAATCTGCCATATAGGCAGGCCTCCCCGGATAAGAATATTAACTTTCCCCGGACAACCGTATGATTTACCCTATCTCGCTCTCACTGGACATCGTTATCCTTAGCTAACTCGTCTCTAAGACTAGGCCTTATATCACATTTTTGTTCATCGGCTCCCGGTTTTGCCATCCGGCTTCCTTCAGACAACTCCTCGCGAAGATGCCCTTGCCATTAGCTAACAGTTCGAATAGTTTTCACTATTTGTGAGAACCTGTAAGGGACTTTCACCCTATAAGTTAATACCCATGCCGAGCGTACTAAGATGGTCGCTGAACCAGACAAAGCCCGGAAATACCGAGCCTTGCAGGTTAGCTAGTTTCTTATGGTAAACTAATATAATTTATTTGATACTCATTATTTCTGATTTGTGTCGGAAACCCCAGATTCTATTTTCTTGCCACGCCAGAGAACTGTATCCCTACCAGCAAAATCTCCAGATGGAAATTGCTCATGTGTTCTGAGTCCATGTATAAGCTCTACCCAAAAAGTGTCTTCGGTTAAAAAATGAACTGCAACTTCTCCATATATAGTTTCTTTCTTCTTCTCCCCTTCTTGGTTAGTAACCCAACCATACCAATTTATTTTTAGGAGAAAACCGTCCTCAGATGGATTTATTTCATCGATGGAATAATATCCACCATTATACATTATTCTTGCATTTCCAGAACCTCGATAATTAGGTTCAAATACAAGACCTGTGAAAGTTCTTTCATAAACACCTATGGATAAGGTTTTCTTAAACATTCGAACGGACTGATCACCGATATTCCAAGTTCCCCATAATTTCTCAAGATCTGCTCCATACATAGAAACTGAAAGGAATAACAAGAAAATCAATAATAATGATTTTTTTGTTCTCATTCTTCATCCTCCTTCTTGGGAGTAATAGTTATATACCTTGTTTCCTCAGGCAGATTCGTTCTATCTCCGTCACTATCTCCATCTATCGGATCAAAAACAAAATCCCCTTCTGAATCTCCCTCTTGATAATGACCTGCTTCTCCTGGATTTTTCCCATCTCTTCGTTCTACAGCCCTAATACTTGCATCTGCATTTTCTTTTGTAGCGTCATAATCAGGATCACCTGGTTTTGCAACAACAATGTCAAGCTTTGTTGGATCAACCCCTAATTGATCCAATGTCTCGCTAATAATAGCTTCTGGATCTTCTACCCAAAAATCATCTTGAACATCTACCGCTGTTTTATCAAGTTCTTTTATAGCTTTTACAATTTGATTCTCTGTGAGATTCTTATCTGTATATGTTTCAGCAGCCCCCATGAGAGCTCTCATTAAACAGGGGCCTTCCTCAGGAAGAGCAGGTATTGAACCATCAGTTATTCGATCTTTTACTGCTGCTGAGGGATTTGTTTTCGGTTTTGAATCTGGTGAATCTCTCCATGTATTGACATGCCCCCCTGGATTTCTTCCAGTAGGATCATAATAAGATTGGCCAGCAAGACCTGTTGGATCTACATATTTCAGAGGATTATTAGAAACGTAAGCATACCAGTTGATTCCATCTTTAATCGGATCTTCAGTAATGAATCTACCTAAGGAAGCATCATACCACCGAGCATTGAAGTAATACAGTCCCTCTTCCCCTAAATCGTTACCAGCTGGAAAACTGGGAGTTTCAGGAGAATCGGTAATATAGTCTTTTAGCTCTCTTTCAGCACAAATCATGTAAGTTCTACTGTTCTTCCCTTCTGGCTTTGATTCTGTCTACAATTGTTTCCATAGTTTCGTCTTTAAGGAGTTCTGCTCTGTCCTTTGTGTAGTCTCCATGGCCAATCCCATTCTGATCGATCTTAAGAAGGATTTTCAACTTCTCATCTACTTTTTTTAACATGAACTCGGGAATCTCTCCAAGCTTTTGCCTGATAAACTCTCGTTCTGTCGTCACCAGCTTGTGAAGTTTCAACACAGATTTTACTTTCAATCCGGTCTGAGAAAACCAGTCAGATTCAGGATCCAGAACAATATCAGTATCAACGGTATCTTTTTCAACTTTACTGCTGATAAAGGCTACAATAATCTGATTATGTGAACCGATATGTTCAGACAGACATAAAACAGGTCTCACTTTGTTTGATGATAAATCGGTAAAAGGAAACGGCGCAAGTACAATTTTTCCCTTAATCATTAAATGGGACTCCGTCCTCTAATGTATAGATATCCTCTTCCGGGTCATTTAAAAAGTCAAAAGCACCACCGGCCTGGGCAGTTCTCAAGATATCCATTGTAGAGATATCATCATCTGCAGCAATTTCATTACTGGGGAACACAATAATCTTCACACTGCCCGGTTCAAATGGAACATCCATATCAACTTTTAAGTGATGATTCTTATCAACATGCCCAATAATTTCAATCTTTTTAGCTTCTAACGACATTTCTGTACCCCTAATGTATTCTATCATAAATTTACCTCACTTTCTCCTCTTCTCATAGACCTTCTTTTCCTTTTTAATAAACTCATCCGAAATTCCTCAAGCCTCTCCAAATACTCATCACCAACCTCCTTGTAATGCCCGTTTTCCCGGGGATGATAACTCTTGTAGACCTTCTTCAGACTTTCCATCATCTGATGTGTGTAAATAACTGTAGTCTCGATAGATTCATGTCCTAAAAGTTCCTGAACATATCTCAGGTCTGCGCCACTCTCCAGAAGATGAGTAGCGCAGCTGTGGCGAAATGAATGAGCTGACAGTCCTCTGTTCTCAAACTCAGTTCCACTAAAATACACAGTCAATCTTCTGTTGATGCTTGAACCCTGCAGGTGACCACCGTTACTGGAGAGAAAAACAGGAGTCTCAGGACTCCTTCTCCCCGCGTAACTCTTTAAAAACAACATGGCCACTTCTGAAACGGGAACAAAACGGTCTTTGCTGAACTTACCTTCTCTGATCCGGACAATCCTCTCACCAAAATCAATATCTTTCATTTTCAATGCAACGACCTCACCGGATCTGAGTCCCGATGAATACATCAATTCAAACATGGTCCGGTCTCTAAGTCCCAAAGGCTGGTCAATGTCGAGATTTTCCAGAAATCCGGTTATCTCATCGATGGTAAAAATGGCTTTCTCATCGCTCTGACCTTTAAGTTTTAATCTGATATCTCTGGCCGGATTAGTAAGAAGTTTCCCGCTCTGGCAGAGAACAGAGAAAAGAAGCTTTACAGCTCCCAGGGTTGTCACAATAGTTCTCTGTGCGTAAGGTTTACCGGTTCTGATCGATATGTACCCCTTTAGGTAATCGATATAGATGAGAAGATCTTCTCTTCTGACATCTCTTAAGTCATCGAACTTCTCAATTCTCAGGAACTCCCAGAGTCTGGCTAAAGAAGTAATCTTGCCTGTTATGGTTCTCTTCTTGTATCCCCTGGCTTTCAGTTCCCGTTCAAAGAGCTTCTCGGTCTCCCATCTTTTCATTTTCTTACGACCTTTTTGGCGACTAAGAACAGGTCCCCGGTACTTCGTACCGCCCGTTTTATCTTTTTGCGAGGGTGAAACTTGTCTAGAACGCCTTTTAAGTCTTCTTTATCCACTTTGGTGTAGATTTCCGTGTTCCGCAGCATCTTGTGGCCGAGAATCTCCTGAATACTTCTGATAGGACAACCGGCTTTCAGCAGATGATAGCCCAGAGCATGACGGAATCCGTGAGATCTGACCGCCGGAAGTTTTAACATGTGAGCATACTCTTTTAGTCCTTCATTGACGAACTTTCCGAATCTGTCCCAACTCCCGGTTCCAAACAATAATTCTTCATTGTGCCACTGAGTTAATATCAGAGGCCGGATCTGCTGAATGTAGATGGAGAGGATAATCCGGGAATAGTCATTTAAAAGAGCTGTGCGGTTGTAACCGCCTTTCCCCTCGATAACAGAAACAGTTCCCCGGATCAAATCAATGTCTTCTACTCGAAGTACTGCAGCTTCACTGACTCTAAGGCCGGTGGAATAGAGAAGTTCACAGATAATATGAAGGCGGTACTTTCTGATCTGTCTTTTAAGATTACTGTCTGCAGTAAAGTTTTCCAGTTCGTCCAGGAGTTTGGCGGTCTCTTTCTCTTTTAAGAAGATCTCGGGAAGTTTCTTTTCATTCCTCACTTTTCGGATCTCTTTGAAGGGGTTTCCCAGAACCTGGCCAGATTCTTTCAGGTATTCAAAGAATGCACCGGCGGAGGTCAGATAACTGTGAATTGTTCTGGTTGAAAATGGCTGACCGTCTTTCCTTCCGGTCTCGATCAGCCACAGCTGATAATCCAGAGCCTGAGGGACTCCGAAAGATAAGAGATCCAGATCGGATTCATCGAGGAATACATAGAGTTTAGGAACTCCGCTTTTTAAGGCTTTGATTCCCTGTTCACTCTTGCCCAGAGTCTTTCCGTAGGTCAGGAAGTCGGCGAATAGTTCTTCTTTACTTCTTTTTCTCACTGTCTCTCCCCCTGACCACTTGCCCCACTTTGCTAAATCCTTACAAATTAGGCATTTACATACTAAAAAGTGGGGCGTGCCCCACTAATGCCCCAGTTGCCCCACTATGGAGATAATAGAGTTTTTTCTTTTATCTGCTCCGGGGTGGGAATAATGGACAGATCCAGGCTTCTAATATCCTCATCAGCCACCAGACGATAGGAATTCCGACTTCCCCGGGCTTTGATTCCTCCAACCTGCAGATATTCATAGTCAGATAAGAGCTTCATGTACTTCTTTACAGATCTCTGGCCAAGCTGGGAGTACTCTCTGACTTCCCGCTGTGAAAAACTGATCTCAAATACTTTCAGATTCTCATTTTTAGCTTTTTTACTGACCATATCCCTGATCTCTTCATAAAGAAGCAGAGCACTCTGTGGAATGTGGTTCATACTGGAAGCAAGAGTTTCTTTAATAATCCTGTAAGCCAGTTCATAATCAGCCAGATCACATTCGATGTACTTAACACCTTCAGATTCCTTCTCCTCTTTTTGAAACTGGCGAAGGTGACAGATTGAAGAAATTAACTCTAAGAACCGGCCATGATCCCGCCTGAGTCTCATCATGCTTTTGGGAAAGTCCAGGAACTCGGCCAGCGGATTGATAATCAATCGTTGTTGTAAAAGTCTTTGTGCAGCGTGATGAACCTTGATCACTTCCGGTAGCCTGGTCTTTTTCTCATAGACACTTTTAAGCTGTTGTCCTTTTCTCTGCAATTGGTAGATTCTATCTGTCTGAGAATCACTTTCATCTGCATTAATCACAAAGAAACGGGATACATTTTCAGCATTCAGGTCATAGTCTGTTGAGCTCATGACAGCAGAGACAATGACCTCTTTTGTAGTGAGCTTACTGGTCATCTTCCCGGTCTTCTCATCTTTGGTTGTTACCAGACGGGAGAGTTCATGAGCCGATAACATCTCTCTGATCTGGTGCTCTACAACTTCAGAATGAACAGCCTCACCCATAACAAGAAACTTGTGTTTCAATCCATCTTCCGGCAGATAGTTTAAAGCCTGTTCTGAAAGACTGGTCATAGAGACAACGTCCTCCGGCGGGATCAGTTTCTTCACCGTGTCTATCAGATAGGACTTTCCTGCAGCCGATTCACTCATAACGATGACAGAGATTGGATCATCGAGTTTCCTGGATGAAGCAGCTAAATAGATTAAGATCTTGTTGATCTCCTCTCCCACATAACCGAGTAATTCAGTGTCACCGACAATCCGGTCAAACAGATCGGGAGAGGTTAGAAACTCCAGACCCAGTTCTATCTCACTTTCAGATAATTCATATTCTTTTTCATCACCGGAAGAAAGAGCCTTGTCTCTCTCATCTTCAAGGTATTCAACGATTCTAACCAGGTCTTTTTCTATCCGCCCCGTCTCTACATCAAAAAGTCTTGATAGATGAATAGAAAAACTGGTTCTGGATCTGGCTGAATAGAGATCTGAGTTATCAATAAAGCTCATTTCTCCTTTTTCAGCTCTGATATTCACTCTTAGATTACTGACAAATAGTTCTTTTACTCCCAGTAACCGGTAGGAGATATCACCGGCAGTGAATACATA
>LGVF01059243.1_pt1 | contig 16855 bp, 18 predicted proteins | sample 469901 | NCBI WGS metagenome assembly LGVF01 (sample SAMN03893561, study PRJNA290197) | marine sediment metagenome | material: sediment; isolation source: combined push core samples #3730, #5133, and #5579 collected at Hydrate Ridge | place: Pacific Ocean: Hydrate Ridge
TAATTGACATTTACACTCAAGTCTTTTTATATAGAAAGTTTATTATTAAAAATGGGCGCATAGCTCAGTTGGCTAGAGCCATCGGCTCATAACCGATCGGTCGTAGGTTCGAGTCCTACTGCGCCCACCATTGCACAATAGTGTCAGGCCGAAAACAAATATCAGGATCCTTGAAAAAAAGAGTCTTCTACATACAAAAAAGGGGAGGAACGACACCCCTTACTTTCGCATCTGTTTTGGACACAAAGTGCCAAATCAGGCAAGGTAAACTAAAAGGTACATCCCCGAGGGGTGTACCTTTTTTTGTTTAATACCTGAAAACTCAGTGAAACAGTATGGTTCCACACGTTAAAGATATTGTCAACAGTCTCAACATGGATGCTCCTTTCAGTCTGGCGGAGCCATGGGACAATGTGGGTCTTCTCATCGGGAATCCTGATCAGAAAGTGACATCCATACTCATTGGACTTGACCCGACCAACTCGCTTATTGATGAGGCACTGGTACTGGGAGCCAATACTGTTATCACCCATCATCCCGTTATCTTTCAGCCGCTCCCTTCCATCAATACGGCCAACCCGAGCGGGAAACTGCTGGAAAAAGCGCTGGCCCATAAAATTGCCATAATTGGCTGTCACACCAACCTCGACAGTGCAGTTGATGGAGTCAGTGACATCCTTGGTGCCTTACTTGGACTCACAGGACTCACCCCCCTGCTTCCCACCGATGAAAGAAATGATGTCGGGACCGGACTGGGCAGGATTGGCAGTTTCAGCACTCCTGTTGCAGCCGCAGTTTTCATGAAAAAGATACTGAAAGTGCTCAATCTTCGCTCTGTCCAGGTAGCAGGAAACATACCTGAAACAATAACAACCGTTGCTGTATGCGGTGGCAGTGGCTCTGATCTGGCATCAGAGGCCCTTGCCCGCGGCGCAGATGTTTACCTTTCCTCTGAAATCAAACACAGCACCGCAATCTGGGCCGTCGAAAACAATTTCTGTATCATCGATGGTACCCATTTTGCCACTGAACAGCCATCGGTCAGCCTTCTTGCCAAAAAGCTGAGCCGGGCAGGTAGTAGTCAAAACTGGAATATCGCAATCAGACAATCAGAGACAGAACGTCATCCTTTTGCCCTGATTGATAAAAATTACAAAAATAAAGAGTGATGAACTCGTAAAAAGTCCCCTGCTTCGTCAGACCCGCTCATACGGGAATAACGGAATAGTGAAGAATTTGAGTTTTTACGACATCGGGAACATATACTACAGGAGAAGAACCTTGAACGAACATATAGCCCAACTCGTGGCTCTCCAGGCCATTGACTTGCAGATTGACCAGATAGACAGTGCAGTCAAGTCAGAGCAGAACAGACTTGATGACCGGATTTCCGCTCTTGCAGAGAGAGAAAATACCATCAATGAACTGCAGGAAAAAATGGCCTCCCATGTAAAGGAGAGGCGCATCCTCGAAGATGAAGTGTCGGACAAGATGAATCATGTCCGAGAGCGGCAGTCTAAAATGATGCAGGTACAAACCGGACGCGAACAGACTGCCCTGCTCAAAGAAATAGAGGATGCCAAGAAAAGCGTCAAAGAGAATGAGGAAAAAATTATCAGCCTCATGGAGGAGATCGAGAAGCTGGACGTCCAGGTAGGAGAAGAACGAAACCTACTCAAGGGGGAGAAACAGCTGGTTGCAGAGGAGACGGAAAAAGTAGGCACTAACATTGCGAAGATTAATAAGGGCAAAAAATCTAAAGATACCGGCCGCAAGAGGCAGGCGAAACAGATCAAAGAGAACACCTTACGTAAATACAATACGCTTCGCGACCGCAGAAACGGACTGGCAGTGGTTAATGTGGTGGACGGCGTATGCCAGGGTTGTTTTATGGCTATTCCTCCCCAGCAATTCAATATGCTGCTTAAAGGCGATATGATGTTTGACTGCCCTACCTGCCAGCGTATCATGTATTATGTTCCACCTGTCGAGGGAGATAAATAGATGTTTTTTGTTTCATCTTTTTTAATTTCCAGCTACATTTGAACTCGGAGCGGGCGCATGATCGCCCCGGTCGACTGACCGGAGAGGAAAGTCCGAACTCCACAGGGCAGGATGGTTCGTAACACGAACGCCGGGTGACCGGGGGAAAGTGCCACAGAAAACAAACCGCCAGGCACTCAATTTGTTTTATAATGTCCATACACATGCTGCACCTTCGAGAGTAGTTAATGACATGGTCATTGTATAACAAGCTGAGTGCCTGGTAAGGGTGAAACGGCGAGGTAAGAGCTCACCGCTTCCATGGTGACATGGGAGGCAGGGCAAACCCCATCCGGAGCAAGACCAAATAGGGAGATGTTTGAGAGCGGCCCGTTCGAAATCTCCGGGTAGGTTGCAAGAGGTGTTGAGCAATCAACATCCCAGTGAAATGATCATGGCTCTTTACAGAGTACAGAATTCGGCTTATAGCCCGCTCCTTTTTTCATGATATTATAGTCAGCTGATACCAGATTGCAGAATCAATCCCAAACAATTCCTCCATCATTCTCTTTTCAAAAACGACATCGAAATAAAGCTCGATATGACATTTTCAGCTGCTGCTATAATTCCCGCTGCCGGCATCGGCACCAGGATGAAACTTGACCACCCTAAACAGTTTCACCGGCTGAGTGGTGCTCCCATCCTTGTCCATACAGTAAAAGCATTTTTAAAAAATAGCCATATCAACCAGATTGTTGTTGTTGTACCCGCTGACTGGATCAGGCAGACCCGTGAAATATTTGCCGCATATATCGATGAAGGTGCTGAAATTACGATAGTACCGGGAGGACAAAGAAGACAGGACTCTGTACTTGCCGGACTTAACGCTATTGACCGGGAAATTGATATTGTACTGGTTCATGACGGAGCCAGACCTCTCATCTCCCAGACGGTCATCGACGACTGCTATGAAGCTGCGATAAATGATGGTGCAGCAATAGCCGCCGTTCCTGTAAAAGATACCCTTAAAAAAGGTGACAAAGCTGCAATGGTCACCGACACTGTTGAGCGAAACAACCTCTGGCATGCCCAAACCCCCCAGGCGGCACGCAGGGAGCTCCTTGTAAAAGCGTTTCAGCAGCTGGGAGGAGAGGATGTGACTGATGAATCATCTCTTTTGCAACTGGCAGGAATCCCGGTGACTCTTGTGGTAGGATCTGAGAGCAACATCAAAATCACCCGGCCGGAAGATCTCCAACTGGCAGAAACAATTATGTGCAGCAGAACAAACATTCCAATTCGCATTGGCCACGGATATGATGCTCACCGGTTCGCAGAAAACAGGAAGCTAGTGCTCGGTGGAGTAACCATACCCCACCCCCTCGGCCTTGCCGGTCATTCAGATGCGGATGTTCTTACCCATGCACTGTGTGATGCTATCCTGGGCGCTCTTGGTGAGGGGGACATAGGTCGCCACTTTCCTGATTCTGATAAACAGTTCAGCAATATCTACTCCATATCTCTTCTAGAACATGTAATAGCTCTGGCCACTTCACATTCTTATTCACTTGCCAATTGCGATATCACCCTGGTCTGCCAGGCACCGCGACTCGCTCCGTTTCTTGATGAAATGAAAGAATTACTTGCCAAAACATGCGAAGTAAACAATAACAGCATCAATATTAAAGCGACAACTACCGAAAAGATGGGATTTACCGGAAGGGAGGAGGGAATCAGCTGCCATGCTGTTGTCCTCTTACATTTTTACAACTAACCAGACAAGTCGGAAAACCTTTTAGTTATACTGGGTAAGTACCGGGATAAACACCAATATGAAAACAGAAATCAACAGAGAACGACTGGCCGCAACTTTTACCGAGCTCTGCGAAATCAGCAGCCCCTCAAAAAAAGAAGGTGCTGTGGCGTCCTACCTGCAGCAGAAATTTAAAGACCTGGGCGCAGATTTAATCTATGAAGACAACTCTGCAACCAAGACCGGCGCCGAATGCGGAAACTTTATTATTCGGTTCACCGGCAGTCATCCTGAACTTAAGGGACTCTTCTTCTCTTGCCATATGGATACCGTAGAACCTGGTGAGGGTGTTAAGGTAATCCGCACAGAAGACATCTTTACCAGTGGGGGAGATACTGTTCTCGGCGGTGATGATAAATCAGGCATTGCCGCCATTCTTGAGTTAATCACATCACTAAAAGAAGATAATACCCCTCACTGTACTATAGAGATCATACTCACAACCTGTGAGGAGATAGGCCTCCTTGGTGCCAAGAGCCTTGAATATGAAAAAATTCAGTCAACATGCGGTTATGCCCTCGATTCAACAGGTATCGACCATGTCATTACCGGCGCACCTGCAGCCAATAAATTTATAATAAAAGTGAAAGGTACAGCTGCCCATGCAGGTCTGAATCCCGAATCCGGAGTAAACGCATTATCCCTTACCGCAGAAGCTCTCAGTAAAATTGCTGTTGGCAGGCTTGATGAAGAATCCACCCGTAATTTTGGTCTCATACAAGGCGGTGCCGCAACAAATATTGTCCCTGAACTGATCACTATTCATGGTGAGGTTCGCAGCCATTCCCGGGACAAGTTACTGACATATACCCAGGAAATTGTTGACACATTCAATACAGTCATCAAGAAATGGGAAGAACAGCAACCGGGAGGCGATCCACGCCCTTCTGTAGAATGCAATATCACTGCTGACTATCCGGTACTGTCTCTGGAGGAAAGCACCCCGGTTATCCAGAGAATTAAACAGGCCTCGAAAAAGATCGGCAAGGAACTGAAATTCATTGTGGCAGGAGGAGGCAGCGACGCCAATATCTTTAACGGATACGGACTGCCAACAGCAATTGTGGCCACCGGCATGGACAAAGTGCATACAGTTGATGAACAACTTGATTTAAATGACCTTGTCAGTTTATCCGAACTCCTCCATGCACTGACCACTTAGGAAATAAAATAACCCCCATGTCAAACCATACCAGTTTGCAATCTCCTACAGACCGCCCAACCCATGAATGCGGAGTGTGTGGTATTTTCAACCACGAAGACTCTTCGAAACTGACCTATTTCGGCCTCTATGCCCTCCAGCACAGAGGGCAGGAAAGTGCCGGCATCGTCACATCCGACGGAAGCAAAGTGAATATCTATAAGGCTATGGGTCTTGTCCCTGAAGTCTTCTCAGAAGAGATCCTTCAGGATTTACAAGGGCATATTTCCATTGGTCATGTCCGCTATTCAACCACAGGGGCGTCCAATGTGACAAATACCCAGCCATTGATGGTCACCCATAAAGGAACCACTCTGGCTGTGGCCCACAACGGCAATCTTGTCAACTCCATTGAATTACGCTCAAGACTGGAGGAACAGGGATCAATTTTTCAGACCAATATGGATAGCGAAGTGGTTCTGCACCTGATGGCACGGGCAACCCACCTCGGACTGGAAAAAGCACTTGAAGAGACCTTTTCCACCCTGAAGGGGGCTTATTCTCTTCTTATGATGACGCAGGATAAGATGATTGCCGTTCGTGACCCGGATGGTTTCCGCCCCTTATGTCTCGGTCGTTTAAACAATGGTGGATGGGTTGTCGCTTCTGAAACCTGCGCACTTGACCTCATAGAGGCGGATTATGTTCGCGATGTGGAGCCTGGTGAAATCATCATCTTCCATGCAGATAAAATGAAATCGCTCTATCCCTGGCCCAGACAGGACAGCCATTTCTGTATCTTCGAACAAGTCTATTTTGCCCGCCCGGATTCAGATATTTTTGGCATCAATGTGTACCAGGCAAGAAAACGCATGGGAGAAATTCTAGCGAAGGAGGCCAGGATAGATGCGGATTTTGTAATGCCCTTTCCCGATTCCGGAAACTATGCGGCTATCGGATACTCGCAGGCTTCGGGCATTCCACTTGAAATGGGTGTTATCCGTAATCACTATGTCGGCCGCACCTTTATCCAGCCGACCCAGTCCATGCGAGATTTTAATGTAAAAGTCAAGCTCAACCCGGTCCGCTCTTTTTTAAAGGATAAAAGAGTGATCATAGTTGAAGACTCAATAATTCGAGGCACCACCGGCAAGAGCAGAGTAAGAGCATTAAGGGAGGCTGGGGCAAAAGAGGTGCATATGGTTATCAGTTGCCCTCCAACACGGCATGCCTGTTACTATGGTATCGATTTTCCCTCTTCTACTCAGCTTGTTGCCTGTAATAAAGAGGTCGATGAGATTGCTGTTTATCTAGGACTCGACTCACTTCACTACCTGAGCCTCGAGGGACTGGTGGAGGCTACGGGCCTGACCAGAAAGCATTTCTGCCTCGCCTGTTTTGATGGAAACTATCCTGTTGAACCGGACAGGTCGTTCCATAAAGAAGCCCTCGGCAGGTAGCTGTCAGATACGAGCTACCACACAGTTTTTACCACTGTTTTTAGCATCATACATGGCTCGATCTGCTCGCTCCATCATTGATCGTTCGTCTTCTCCCTTGGACAGACTTTTATCTCGTTCACACTCCACCAAACCGATGGAAAGGGTGGTTTCACCATATTTTTTTTCAAAGAAACTTAAACGAATCCGCTCGACAATTTCCGTACCCTGATCAGGGCTTGCCTGGGGCAGGAGTACACAAAACTCATCCCCGCCAAGTCTGAAACACATATCGACCTTGTCTCGAGTACATTCGACTAGTATTTTTCCCAGACCGATAAGCACCTCATCTCCTGCCTGATGCCCATACTCATCATTATATTGCTTAAAATTGTCCACATCGATAAGTGCCATGATTAGCGGATAGTTCTGCCTGTATGCTCTTCCCACCTCATAAGGAAATCGCTCATTAAAAGATCTTCGATTTAAAAGAGACGTCAGGGCGTCATGCCGCGACAATCGTTCCAGCTCACGTACCAAATTTCGCTCCCGGACTGCCCGGGCAAACTTTGCTTCGAGCTCTGCCGGATCTATGGGTTTTTTGATAAAATCCATCGCTCCGGCCTTAATCACCTCGGCATAATTTGCGGTTTGAGAAAAACCCGTAGATATTATCACGTCCGTGTCTTTATAATTTCTTTTTATATGATCAAGAAGTTCCAGGCCATCCATGCCCGGCATGCGAATATCTGACAACACGAGATCAACAGGTGTGAATTCCAACACTTTGATGGCTTCCCGGCTATCTCCGGCAACCAGACAATTGTACCCCAGTGCTTTCACCAGTACACTGAGGTGCATGCGAACAAACTCATCATCGTCAACTACTAATATTACAATAGCCTCTTTCTTCTCTTCCATTTATCTCCAAATGAACCAGCCCAAAATTGATATTTGCTTTCTCTTCTTCCGGCGTTTGAAAATTATACCCGATATTTTTCTATTCTGCCCGAATGAACCCCTGCATGGACAAATTATTTTCTCCCATTCATTTGCAATTATTTTTTTACGAAATCATCAGTAAATGATAAACTCATAAAAGAATGATGTGTTGAATGGTCAGGAAAAAATTTGAAGTGATAATGGACAATACATACATTACAAAAATTTTTGAAGGGGGCAGCACCGGCAACCCACTCGGCGAAATCATTGCTCTGTCATCCGAGATATGCCCCACTGCAGACCATCTGTTGCTCCGGGATATCTACAAAGACCTCAGGTCATTTTTTTCCGGCTCCCATTTATTTTTTCAAAAAAGCAGCCTTCAGTATCACGATCTGCGCCACAGTCAGATGGTACTACTTGCGACTATCCGGCTTTTGCACGGACTTCATTGCAACCATATGCATATCAGCGAGGATATGCTGACCAAAAGCCTGCTGAGTGCCTGTTTTCATGATACAGGAATGTTATTACTGAACGGGGATACTGCCAACTCCGGCACAGAATATATTGCCCGGCATGAGGAGAGGTCTATTCTCTTTCTCGATCGTTATATTACCCACAAAAACCTGGATCGGAAGATCTCAAAAGACTGTGCTACCATTATTCATTACACCAAGCTTTCTCTTGACCCCGCTACTTTTGATCTCCACTCTCTTGAAGTGCAGCTTGCAGGGCAGGTAGTCGGTTCGGCAGATATACTGGCACAGATGGCTGACAGATATTATCTGGAATCCCTCCCTGTACTCTACAGGGAACTTAAGGAGGGTAGTGATTGCCAGTACACTTCAGCGCTGCACCTGATGGAACATACCGCCAACTTTTACCATAATGTCATCCAGGAACGACTGATAAACACTTTCTCAAATATATCTCAATCCATGCGTCTGCATTTTCGTGAAAGGTATAAGATTGACCGCAACCTTTATGCTGAAAATATCAGCAAGAATATAACCTACCTGGAACAGACAATTACACAATGTAAAACGGAATTTGGCTGTATGAAGGAATTACTGCAAAGAAGACCACCGACTATTTAGTTCTCGGATCTTTACCCGTTTCAAACATCTCAAACAGATCATAAAACAGCTTGGTTACCGTACTGAAATGGGTGGTTGAACCAGAGGCGGCATACGCCTTTGTAAGCTCCATTGCCTTGGCAACACTCTCTTGACTTTCAAGATTATTAGGATCTTTTAAAGCCGCAACGAGCCGCCTTCCGATATCATCTTCCATAGCATTCTTCCGTGATCAACTATTTTTCCTGTTACAGACGTTTATCACTTTACGGTTGAGGTTTTCAAGGAATTTAGAGAGCTTTTTTTCGGCATTTTTTATCACATTTGTAATCTTGACATCATCAAGAGCACCAACAACTGTACCGCAATTGACACACTGAATCAGGCAAAATTTCTGTCCTTGTTGAGTTGTTACATGAACAGCCTCAAACTCATGATGTTCACAGGCAGGGCATTTTGACCTGGCCATAGCTGCACCTCTTGATAAAAGGTACCTTGAAAAATCAGCATTTTTGCTCACAATCGAAGAATGAAGGCAATTTTCCAGGGTGCCGAAAGTTATTTCAGTGGTCATAACCATAACGCCAAAATGGTGCCTATTCAAGAAACTCTTTCAGAAGAAGTATAATTTGTCAGTGAAAAGCGCCCGGATGGACGGGCAGCAACAGAGGAGCTGCAAACAGCACATTGTCCGGAGTAAACGATTGGGATAGGATAAGCCCTACATAACCGTTGCCACTGCCGCCTCCATGAACGGATATACGAAATAATGGCCTCCCTCTTGAAAAAGATAAATTTCTGTTAATTGTCAAACATGCCAACCAGATGCGGGAACGATTTACAATTCTTAATTTAGTACTTATGGTTGGTATTACTTTTTGAAAAAATCGAACAATTGGTTGAAAAATGGGTTAGCTGAAAAATAAAGAGACTCTATCATGAACATAACTCAATGCAAAGAACGCGTGAAGAATGTGAGGTTTCTGCTTTCACTCTTCATCTGTCTGTTGGTGATTCTCCCTGTAACTGCATCGGCAAAAATGGGTGCAGTCACAATCCTTGACGGAGACAGAATCCAGGAACCTGAAAATGGCAGAATGTGGCAGATGAATCGCTCAAAAAAAATGAGATCGTCTACAGAAGTACAGGAGTATCTCTCTAATCTGAATAAGGGTGAATATAATGATTGGAGACTGCCCACAAAGTATGAATTATATGATCTTTTTCTACTCTTTGCTCTAAAGGAAAATCGAGAACTGGACATCAAGCTCGAGATGAGCTACTGGCTGGTCGGTAACAATGGAAAAATGATCGTTGGGTCATGGGAACCTGGTGATACGTGAGGAGGGGAGCGCATATTTTATCCCGGGAAAAAAGGATATATAAGAGCTGTACGCCCATAGTTACGATCTAGTCAGNNCATATGCACACATACGTAATGGTAGACCGTTTCCGGATGACAAACTGGTTATGATAGGGAGAACACAAAATGAACAGGAAAAAGGATTTATATATTGGCCAAAGCACAAAGAGTGTCAGAAAATTCGCAGCAGATTTTAAGAAAGTAGCTGAAAAGTATGATTTTGTTATCCATAACAGCAGCAGTATGGACATGTCTGAAACGTTTGCAGCCCACGGAGCAAACGTCCCGGAAGAGTTCGATCTCCATATGATACAGCTGTGCAAACCCGCCAAATCATCAGCCAGCCTGGTTGCCAACCCCGAACGATCTCTCTTTATGCCGAAATTTGTTATGGCATTTTCTAAAAATGGCCGGACAGAGATCCGTTACATGAGTTATGGAGAAGAGGATATCAGGGAGATGGTGGTTGGAGATGATTCTTTTCCTGATTCCCTGACAAAAACCTTTGTCAAGGTTCGTTCCATGATTGATGAGGCAAAGTGATTTAATTACGATTTAGAAGCGATTCAAAATAAGCAGGGATTTCTGTCTCAAAGGTCATTTTCTCTTTTGAATGGGGATGGAGCAGTGTAATGGAAGCAGCATGAAGTGAAAGTCTCTTTACACCCTTTTCCTTTTGTCCATACTTTCTGTCACCAGCAACAGGGCACCCTCTATCCGACAAATGGACCCGGATCTGATTTTTCCTGCCTGTAAGCAGATCAACTTCAAGCAAACTGAATTTTTTTGATTCTTTTATAACTTTATACCCGGTCCTGGCAAGCTTACCTCGTTTCGGGTCACTGACAGAATACATTTTATGAAAGTGGTTTTCTGCAAGGTATGAAGTGACAATACCCTCTTTTTCCACGAGGGTGCCATGCACTACGGCATAGTATTTTTTTTGAAATCCAGACCACTCTTTCTGAAGGTAATGTTTGGCAACCTCATTTTTGGCAAAAACGATGACGCCGGAAGTATCTCTATCCAGGCGATGAACTATAAATATCCGGTTTCTTGATTTTTGATTCCCTTTCCGCACATAGTCAGTTAGACGATAATAAGCTGTATTTTCTCTTACTTTTTCACTACTCACGGTAAGAAGACCAGATATTTTATCCACAACCAGAATATCTCGATCTTCATAGAGAACAGTAAGCCCCCTGGGCTGGTATTTTTTTGGAACCTTTTTAAAGTTCTTTTGGTTTTGACTCATCATCAGTTTCCTGCATGCCTGGTTAGGAATTTATCCAATTGATTAGCGAAATATTTGCGATCACTCTGGCTGAGTGCAGGAGGACCACCGGTATCAACTCCACTTGCCCGCAGAGTATCCATAAAATCTCTCAGACTTAACCGATCCTTAATATTTTCCTCCGAATACAGTTCTCCACGGGGATTGAGCGCATACCCTCCTTTTTCAACCACCTCCGCAGCCAGAGGAATATCACTTGTAATTACAAGATCACCAGCGCTGAGCTTTTTAACTATCTCATTATCAGCAACGTCCAGACCGGATGGCACTCGAATAAATTGAATGCAAGGCGACGAAGGTATCCGTACAGACCGATTAGCGACAAGAGTCAGCTCAATCCCGGTACGCTCTGCCGCTCTAAAGAGAATATCTTTGATCACCACGGGACATGCATCTGCATCTACCCAAATTTTCATTCAATCACATTATTTAAATTTTGTATCGATAAGTTTCCCCCACTTACAACAAGCACGACATTCCTGTTCTTCAATCTATCTTAACACCCATGAAATGAATTTCACAACGAAGCATGAAAATCGGGGTTGGCCAGACCCTCTGCAATTGTCCTGATAGATCATCTTCTGCTTTCTTTGTCTAAAGGCTACAATACAATACTAATCTATGGTATCAATACAAATTCCAACCCGAATAAATTGAAATTTTAGAATGCTTGGATAAGTGCCATGGAAGTATTTTCAACCATGTGATATTAAACGACCTTCCTCGATCTCTTGTTTTTTATTACAGAAGTCTGGAGTAAGGCACTAATTCCTGACATTAAATTTACCGGGTAATTTATTCGCAGTCTGATTTCACACAAACCGGTTGCAAGCGGAGAATCATAATGAACAATATCCTTACAGACACCTATAAAAAATGGATCATTACAGTAACCCCCGAGAACAAGCTTTGCTCACATTTTTCTTTTACCATTACCAGTCCCACAGGGTATGAGCAGCACGTCACCATGGGTGGTGACAATGAGAAGCGTGCCTTTGAGAGGGCTAAAGAGATGATCGATATGGAAATTGAATTTGACCGGGAAAATTCCTGAGAGAGGATCAACATATGCCTATCCAGACAACAACCATCGGCGCCTATCCCAAGCCGGAATATGTCCCTATTTCAGACTGGTTCCAGCAGGAAAGCACCATCGCCGAAGATCCAACCAGAGCACTTGATGAATCTGATGAGACCAGTGGACCGGAAGTTGAAAAACTGCTGGACAGGGCCACTGTTGAAGTTGTACGTGAACAGACAGAATTGGGCATTAATGTGGTCACTGACGGGGAAGTTCGCAGGGAAAACTATATTCACTATCACTGCCGTAACATGGCGGGTTTCAATTTCTCCAGGTTGACCCCTAAAAGCATGCGTGATGGTCAGTGGTTGGTATCTGTCCCTACTATTGACGGACCTGTCAGGGCTGGAGCAGAGTTTCTTGTAAGAGATTGGCAGATTGCCCAGGCAGCCACTAACCGACCGGTTAAAATTACCATTCCCGGCCCGTTAACCATTATAGACTCCACCTTTGATGCATATTACGGTGATGAGAGACAACTGGCAGCTGATTTGGCTGTTGCCATCAACCGGGAAGTTCTGCGCTTGACGGATAAGGGCTGCTGCTGGATTCAAATTGATGAGCCTATATTTGCCCGCAAAGCTAAAGAAGCCCTGGCCTATGGGATTGAAAATCTCGAGCGCTGTTTTCACAATGTACCAGATCAGGTTGACAGAAGTGTTCACATCTGCTGCGGATATCCTGACCGCGTTGACAGCATTGATTATCTTAAAGCTCCTCCCGAAAGCTATATTCTGCTGGCCCCCACACTTGACAGCGCGGCCATCGATGCCATTTCCATTGAAGATGCCCATCGCCCAACTGATTTAAAACTGCTGGAATTATTCGCTCATAAAACAATCATCCTTGGGGTAATAGGAATTGCACGATCTCACATTGAATCAGTGGAAGATATCGCCTCCCGTCTGAAGGAGGCCTTACTGCACATCGATCCCAACCGGTTGATAGCTGCACCGGATTGCGGACTCGGTATGCTGAACAGAGATCAGGTAAGGATCAAATTGAAAAATATGGTTGACGCCGCAAGAATCTGTTAACTGCTGGAAATATAACATGGAGAAAACATGAAAGACTGGCATAACATAACAAAAGGAGTGCTCTTAACGACCTGCTTTTTAGGCTGTTTTGTGCCGTCAACCCTTTGGGCCGTGGAAGAAGACGCGAACAACGGAACGGCTAAGGAACTCTTTGAATCCATCTGGAGCACCCCCAAGCTGTATAAAAACAAAGATAATCCCTACATTCAGGATTTTTCTCTTGTAGGTCGCTATCATGGTCAATATTGGGTGTCTGACTCCGGTGATGCCAGGGAAGATGACTGGGAGAACCGGAGGTTTTATTTTGGTTTTAACACCAAACTGTTCAAACAGTTTACCGTTGAGGTACAGATAAGTGCCAACGAAAATTTTGATCCCTTCTACAAAGGCCTCTATGATGCTTATATAAAGTGGCAGCCACCGGAAACAAAATTTGAAATGAGTGTCGGCCGGTTGGACTATGTATACACGGGAATGGAACGTACTACTTCTTCTAAGAAAATTACCACCATGGAAAGGGCTCTGCTGGTCAACCAGCTAATGCCGGGAGAAGTTGTCGGCATCTATTCAAAAGGGAAAAATGGTGATTTATCATATCAGGCCGGTCTTTTCAGCGGCAGTATCGAGGACGAATTCACCAGTTTTGATGGTGGTTTCGGGGCACTCATCGGACTGGGCTATAATTTACCGCTCTTTTATGATACAGGCACCCTTCACCTTGACTATCTGTATAATGACGGTGATGAAGAGAACAATGCCTTTAAACCCTATGAGAACATTCTTTCTCTCTGGCACCAGGGACAAGTTGGGCCTATGGGCATTGGCGTTGATCTCACCATGGGCACCGGCGTTGATGACCAGAGCGATGTTTTTGGCCTGACAATTCTGCCGACCTATGATTTTGCTCATGACCTGCTTATAGGTGGTGACAAGCTGCAACTTGCTCTGCGTTACCATTACGCCTCAAGCGCTGATGACCATGGCTTAAACCTTGCTAAAAGATACGAACGGCCTGTCGCTTCCGGTGAGGGAGACTCATACAATTCCTTTTACACCGGATTGAACTATTACATTTATGGCAATAAATTGAAGCTGATGGCAGGACTCGAATATTGGGATATGGATAATATTGAAGATACTGACACTGACGAAAATAGTGTAGACGGTTGGACCTTTATAACAGGGGTGCGCCTCTATTTTTAATATCTGAACCGCACCGTGCAAATTAATCCGTTTGCAGGGTGCAGTAAAAAAGAGCTACTTCTTTTTCTTTTTATCTTTCTTCTTGTCCTTCTTCTTACCTTTTTTCAGATCTTTGGATTTACACTCTTTCTTCTTACATGATTTTTTCTTTTTGTCTTTCTTCTTATCTTTTTTCTTAGCCATAACGATCTCCTGTAACATGTTGATTTAAAAACCCTGATAAGGCTCCAGCAAGAACTTTTCTTACGAAAAGCTATCGTATATGGTACATGTAGGTAAAAAAGCATCCTCTGTCAAGAAGTTCTGTCAAGTTGAATCATTATCCTCTTTGAGAACTGCGGGAGAACTTATGCCAACAAACAAATACAGTAATTTTTTACAGGCAATCAGCAGGAAAATACCGGCAGAAAATATTATCACCGACCCCCTCAAGCTGGTTGCCATAGGCGCCGATGCAAGTTTTTACCGATTAGTCCCCCAGGTCATTGTTAATGTAGAAAACGAGAAAGAGGTACGAATTATCTTACAGGAAGCACGTAAACGCAGACTTCCCGTAACTTTTCGAGCTGCCGGAACAAGCCTGTCCGGCCAGTCAGTCACCGACTCCATCCTGGTCCGCCTTGGCAGTGGATGGGATCGTTGCCGCGTATTTGATAATGCCAGCCTGGTTCAGGTTCAGCCGGGTCTCATCGGCAGCCAGGTAAATCATCAGCTCGCCGTATTTGACCGGAAAATCGGGCCGGATCCCGCATCGATTGACAGTGCAAAAATTGGTGGAATTCTTGCCAATAATGCCAGCGGCATGTGCTGCGGTATTGAAGAGAACAGTTACCAGACCCTCGAGAGTATCCGACTGGTGATGGCGGATAGCACAGTTGTAGATACCGGTGACACAAAAAGTGTTGAGGATTTCAAAAAAAATCATAGTACTCTTCTTAACAGCCTGACGGAAATCAGAGAGCGGGTTCTGCAAGATCAACAACTCACTGATCGTATCAGGTATAAATTCAAGATTAAAAACACCACCGGTTACAGCCTGAATGCACTTATCGATTTTGAAGACCCCATCGACATCATGTCTCACCTGATGATCGGTTCCGAGGGTACCCTGGCCTTTATCTCCGACGCCGTTTACCGAACCGTCATCGAACACCCATTTAAAGCGAGTAGTCTGATCCTCTTTGCCAATATAGAGGATGCCTGTCGGGCAATTCCTCTTCTTCGTCAACAGGAGGTTGCAGCGGCAGAGCTGATGGACAGAGCCAGCCTTACATCAGTTGAAGACCAGCCGGGGATGCCGGCATACCTTAAAGACCTGGATGCAACAGTTGCCGCATTACTGGTGGAAACCCGGTCTGAGGAACAGCATACACTTACCCGTCAAATAAAACAGATAACCGGCTGTCTCGCTGGATTTGACACGGTCATGCCGGTTTCTTTTACGGATGTGACGGATGAATATCAGGCTCTATGGAAGATACGTAAAGGACTGTTCCCTGCAGTCGGTGCAGTTCGAGAATCGGGCACCACCGTCATTATAGAGGATGTGGCTTTTCCCACAGAACACCTGGCCGGTGCAGCGCTCGACCTGCAGATACTTTTTACAAAATACCACTACCACGAGGCTATCATTTTCGGACATGCCTTTGAAGGCAACCTGCATTTCGTCTTCACCCAGGATTTTTCCATCCAGTCAGAAGTATCCCGTTACCGGGACTTTATGGACGAAGTGGTTGAGATGGTGGTAACTAAGTACGATGGCTCACTCAAGGCAGAACACGGCACCGGTCGTAACATGGCTCCGTTTGTCGAAAAAGAATGGGGAACAGCGGCCTTTCAACTGATGAAAGAGATCAAGATACTATTTGATCCAGACAACCTGCTGAACCCCGGCGTCATAATCAATGAAGACGCCGAGGCCCATATCAAAAACCTGAAGTCTCTGCCCGCAACCCATGAAGTTGCCGATAAGTGCATTGAATGCGGTTTCTGCGAATCGGTGTGCCCGTCAAGAAACCTGAGTTTCACCCCGCGGCAACGGATTGCCGGCCGTCGGGAAATCAGCAGAAAATTATCAGAAGAAAGTNNGCCCCCGGATTGAAGCGCTTTGTCAAAAGTTACCGCTATCCCGGCATGGATAGTTGCGCCGCAGATGGACTCTGTGCTACAAAATGCCCCATCGGTATCGACACCGGCAAGATGGTTAAAGCCCTGCGCAAAGAGGCTCATGGACAGCTTGCTGACAAAATAGCGAGTACTGTCGGTTCTCGCTTTGGCACAGTTGCCCGAACCATCAGCCACACCCTTAACATTGTTGACAAGATACACAATTTTGGTGGAACCCGGTTTATGGAACAGGCTTCCGCCATTGCCAGGAAAACAACATTTGGTGCCCTACCCCTCTGGAATAAAGAGATGCCTTCCGGAGTCAGGGAAATAGAACCTGAGCCCATAGATCCTGCCAACCCTCTGAAGGTTAT
>LGVF01013895.1_pt1 | contig 16838 bp, 3 predicted proteins | sample 469901 | NCBI WGS metagenome assembly LGVF01 (sample SAMN03893561, study PRJNA290197) | marine sediment metagenome | material: sediment; isolation source: combined push core samples #3730, #5133, and #5579 collected at Hydrate Ridge | place: Pacific Ocean: Hydrate Ridge
CTATGGTCTTTTGTTCATGATCTTGCGCCAAAGTTAAATCCTTGAAACTGACACGGAAATCTACTTGTTTGAGTATCTTTTGCACTGGCTTCCCATCAACCTCTAAAAATACGGTTCGCAAAGATTCATGGCGTTTTATTATCTCTCTGATAGATTGTTCAAAGGCCTCCAAATTAAAATTGCCTGTAAAAGTGAATGCGATTGGTATGCTATAGGCTCCTGTTTCGCCTTGCATCTTATCTATTATCCACAGACGGTGTTGGGCATGAGATAGCTCATAGTACGGTTGTTCCGGAAGAGGCTGTATATCACAGTATGCTGATTTTTCTGTTCCGGTTATGAGTTGTGCCAGTTTTCTAATGGTAGTATTTTCAAAAAATTCTTTCAGGGTTACATCAACCTTCAGTTCTCTGTATATTCCGGATATAATCCGCATAGCCTTTAGAGAATGTCCGCCAATTTCAAAGAAAGAGCTATTAACCCCCACTTCTTTAATATCCAGGACATCTCCCCATATCTTTGCCAATTTTTTTTCTGTATCATTGGCCGGAGGAACATATTTTATCTGTTCATAGATAAGTTTTTCTGGTTTTGGGAGAGCCTTTCTATCTATTTTTCCGTTGATATTCAGGGGAAATTCATCAAGTTTCACATAAAAGGATGGTATCATATAACCAGGTAGCATACGATCCAGATAAGTTCTTATTTCTTCTGAAGTTATTGCATTTTTTTCAATGCAATAACAAACGAGGATGTTTTCGTTTTCCTTGTTTTTATGGGCAATGACAACCGCCTGATCTATTGAATCATAACCTGTCAGGGCCTTTTCTACTTCACCCAATTCTATCCTTATGCCATTTACTTTTACTTGAGTATCTAACCTGCCGATGAACTCTACGCTTCTATCTGGTAAATATCTACCTATATCCCCAGTTTTATAAACAATATCGTCATATTCATGGTGTAATGGATTCTGTAAAAAGCATACGTCTGTCATTTCAGGAGCATCGAAATATCCCTTAGTCATGAAAGGTGTCTTTATGTATATTTCGCCTATTTCGCCTATTTCACATAACCTATCTCTTTTAATTATAAATATGGCAGTATTTGCAATAGGCTGACCCACATTGACAATTACATTTGGATTGATCGGCTCATTTTTTATGCGGTGAAACGTCTTTATCAAGGTTGTCTCCGATGGCCCATACATATTGACAAGTTCAATCCGGCTGCCAATAAATTCCATCCATCTTATTATGTCCCCTCCGTATAACGCTTCACCAGCTATAAGAATATACTTTAGCCTTGATAAAGCATTATCCTTAGCAATAGATTCAAGTTCTTTAGTAATAAGCCTGAAGAGGGATGGCACACAGTGCATAAGAGTTACTTTGGAATTTTCTAACCATCCAATCAATAACCTTATGTTATTCTTAACTTTTTGCTCAGGGATGCAAAGCGTGCCACCAGTAAGCAAAGGAACGAATATATCTCTTAGGCTGGCATCAAATGTAACCGGGGCAAGTTGAGTAACTTTTACCTGCTTGTCAAGGCCAAACTCCTTAATTTCCCAATGGATAAAATGACTCAGACTTTTATGACAACCGACTATAGCTTTTGGCTCACCAGTAGAACCTGATGTGTACATTATATAATTACTATCATCCGGGCTGATGGATAGGTCCAAATCATTCGCTATGGTTTTGTCCCGGATTCTATATCTCCGGTTATCATCACTAACAAATAAATTTAATTCTTTGTCAATTACAATTATATGGCATAGCTTTTCTATTAAATCTGTTAGTTGTCTTAAAAGTTTATCACTGACATTTTTTTCTGTAATAATTACTTCAGGTGCAGTTTTATTTAATATATACTTGAGTCGTGATTCCGGGAACGTCATATCCAGAGGTAAAAATATTCCTCCGGCTTTCATGACACCGATCATACTGACTATGTATTCTATGCTGCTTTCTAATGTGATACCGACAATAGTATCTTTTTTTACCCCAATTTCTTTTAGACATAGCGCTATTTTATTAGCACCACTATTGAGTACCTGATAGCTGATATGACGATTTCCATGTTCTATAGCGATATTCTTGGCAAATCGGTCTATCTTTGATTCAAATACTGTATGAAGTATCTTTTTATTTGGTATTGACAATTTATAAACCCTTTAATTTTTCGTCCCCGTTCCTTACTCCCAATTTTCCCATGTATACTCAGTTGGACATTGATTGACAGGTTTAACAAAGGGCTCGGCAAGAAAGGCACCAATCATCTTAGACGAACATTCTTTGAAAAGAGTTCCATGACCGGTTGGAAGCACAAAATAAAAGCTGTTGCTTAGATATTGTGCACTATATTTACTAAACAATGTTGGTGTAGCAGTGTCTAATTGACCAACTAACATGAGAGTCGGTATGTCACTTTCCAGAGGCTCGCGAATGTCTGCAGGTAGGGGTTCAACATCCCATAGTTGCAGGGCTGCCGGTTCTCTATATAACACAATCTGTCTGACGTATTCCCTGATTGCTTCATTATCTGTTGCCTCCGTAATAGCAATCTCAATCTCTTCCGGAGTTGTATAATAGGTATCATTGGCTGCAAATACTGATTGAAAAAAACCAAAGGCAGTGGCTGGGCTGCCAGCTTCTCCGGCAGGATAATTATAATTAACTGTAGATATCCACCGATCTGCCAGGTATACATACTTTTCATTAAAGTACATGTCATATATATTATATGGTAAATCGTCTGCGTAAGGTGTCTTTCTCAACGTGAGCGCCACATAATCAACAAATTTCGGCGCAGTAATATCAACTGTGTAACTATCATTAGAAGTTGTGGCATATACGGGGTTATTCTGCAATCTGGTAATAATTTCATAAAAATATTGTTCAAGGTCAGGATAATCGGTTTTAGCCGCTTCAAACAAGGCATTTATCCCCTCCATTGTACCCTGCCCCAGTTCAACAAAGGGGTTTGTTTCAGGGGGTAAAACTGAGTCAAGGATAACAGCTCTAATTATCTCAGGATATTCCTTCATTGTTATCATTGCAAGGCGTGTCCCGTAGGAACCAGCAACTATATTAACCTTCTCATAACCCAATACTGTTACCAGATCCTTTATGTCAGCGGCATTTTCTAATGTGTCATATCCATCAAGATTGATACCCTCGTTTGTCCACTCATCATAACATTCCAAAAGTAAATTAACTCTCCCTTCTCCTTCTTCTTTCCACGTCCAGTTATACACCTCTTCTCTGTACTCTCCCATTCTAGGACAGTAGAGTGCAGGCTCTGAATAGTTTGTCCCCCGCTGTGCAAGAAGGATCAGGGAGGCATTTTTTGCTATATTCTCTCGTATGAAATATAAGGAGCTAGAAGAATCTCCAAAAATACTATAAAAGTCTGTATTTGTGGCCCCTGGACCTCCGTTTAAAAATATCGTTGGCACAACCTCAGGGTCTTGCTCTGTCGGTTTGTAAATTGACACATACACTCTAACAGTATCACTCTCCGGATCGTTTCGATCTTCAGGGACGACCAGATATCCGCACTCAACCGGAGGGGAATTGGGATATGTCTCCTGTTGACATGTGGTGTATTCAAAATAAGGCTTTGTCTGTTCTGAAACGTCAGAGTCACTACAACCCGTCAAAAAAAATAATATTAAAAAAACTAATGATAGTCCTTGCTTGATAATCTTTCGAGATTCACAATCGTTGCAGTGACCCGCAGTTGCAAAAATGTTATCAATCTGATTGTTCATTGTTAATCTCCTTTGTGACGGATGCCATTAAAATTGGGATTAAGAGCAAAAAAGTTTAAACCCAATTGACTATTTTCTATTTTTATTTAACAAAGATAGTCTCCATAATTCAAAAATCAAGAGCCGCCCAATAATAGCATTATTTGTAATCCGTTGAAAATACATTTTAGTAGGTTTAAAGAGTTCTTCTATAAAATCATTTCCTAATATTTTTACTGAATGGCCATTGTAATCAAAAATAATTTCTCTTGCATAATCTTTAAGCCCACTATTTAGCCACGTTTCAAAAGGCACTTTAAAGCCTTGTTTTCTTCTGGTTAAAACAGAGCATGGTAGATAATTTACCATGCTCTGTTTAAAAATTTTTTTGCCAAGCCTTTTATCAGGTGAGAGACTGATAACATAACGCAATAAATCTTCATCAAGAAAAGGTGTTCTCGCTTCAATACCAAAAGCCATTGTCATTCGATCAACTTTCATTAATAAACCATTTGGCAATAACGAATGACGTTCAAAATTTGTCATCTTACACAGAAAGTCATTTGAGCAAAGCTCTTTTTCAGATGAATTAAAAAAATGGTCAACTTTTTTAACTCCTTTTTTTCTTATTATCTGGGGAGCAAAAGAATTTAGATAAAAATAAAGCCATTTTTTGATGGCCTCTGGAACATAATTAAAAAATCCCGCTCCCATTTTGTGTTCTATATAACCACCAAACACTTCATCTCCACCTTCTCCTACTAAAACGACTTTTATATTATATTCTTTTAATTTTCGTGCCACAAAATAAGTGGCAATTCCGCCTCCATCCGCATACGGCTCGTCCATAAACCAAACTATATCAGATAGTTCATCCAGAATATTGTTAAGGTTTATAGTCAATTCAATATGTTCAGTATTTTCTTGCCGGGCAATTTGTCTCGCAAAAGGAAATTCATCATCAGATGCACCAAATCCAACAGTAAATGTTTTGATAGGTTGTTCAACCATTCTACTCATGGTTACGGCAATTGCACTTGAATCAACTCCGCCTGATAGCAACACACCTATTGGCACATCGGCTACTAATCTTTTTTTGACTGATTCAAAAAATAGTTCTCTAATTATTTCTTCATCTGTTCCATCACTATGAGGGTATGGATGAGCAATTAATTGCCAATAGTTAATAATTTGCACTTCCTTACCAGACACTTTTTTTAAATAAGAGGCTGGTGGTAGCTTGTGAATACCTTCGATAATAAATTCACTGCTTAGACTATACCGAAAAGTTAAATAGCTAAAAAATGCGTCTTCGGAAATTGTCGTTGGACAATCTTTAGAATAAAGTAACGCCTTTAGTTCAGAAGCAAAAAAAAGTTTATCTTGTTTGGTAAAGTATAAAAGCGGTTTTTTTCCAAAACGATCCCTATATAAATAGAGAGTATCTTCTATCTTATTATAAATGGCAATAGCAAACATGCCATCCAGTTTTTCAACAAAATATTCTCCATATTCTATATAGGCATTGAGTATAACTTCTGTATCAGAGTGGGTTCTGAAAATGACTCCTTTCGATTCTAACGTCTTTCTAACTTCTTTATAGTTATATATTTCACCGTTATAACTAAGAATTACAGAGCGTTCAAAATTTACCATTGGTTGATTGGCATTATTGGATAAGTCAATAATTGATAACCTCACATGCCCTAATGTACAGTTATGATTTTCAATAAATCCATTAGCATCTGGCCCACGGTGTTTCATTACCTGAACCATATCCTGTATCAATTTAGAATTATTTGTACCGTAAAAACCGCAAATTCCACACATATCAAACCTTTTTAAAATTTCTGTGTTGATTTTTCAAATTCTCTGAAAAATAGGGTGTTCAAAAAAAACCTTTTCCAAAATTAGAAATCCTCACTTATTTCCATCGTAACATTTAAAAAATTTTCTTGCTCTCCTTTCTCCTTTTCGGTCATCAGCAGGGTTCTTATTTTTCCCAATTCCATATCCGGCTCATGAGTAACTTTTTTTATGAGATTGGTGATATGCCCTTTTATCTCCTCTATTTGTTTATCACTGTGTACCAGTGAATTATAATTGAGTTTAAAACGGAGCTTGTTACCAGGATATACTTCAAGGGTAAAATTGTAATTGGTTTGCGAAAATTCCTCTACAACCCCAAAAGTAAAATCTCCCTGAACAATTTTTCCAATATCTTGTATTTCTTCACTCAATGGGTAATTTTCAAAGACCACAATATTATCCAATAATTCATGTTTTAACTCGCTTGCTGCTTGTATGTCTGCCAAGGGATAATATTGATAGGCTTCACTTGCCAATGAGTGTTTTTGTACCTCGCTGATTAGCTTCTCAAAGCTCTGTTTGGAGTCAATGACAATCCTTATTGGTATTGTATTTAGAAACAGACCTACCATCTTATCAATACCCAATAATTCTGCTGGGCGGCCTGATACTACAGAACCAAAGACAACATCATCAGAGCCATTATACTTGCTTAATATGATTCCCCAGATACTTGATACAACCACATTTATGGTAACCTGATGGTTAGCGGCCAACTGTTTAAGTGCGGAGGTTTCCGATTCAGATAGTTCACCGGTTATGCTTTTTATCTCATATTCACTGACAGTTGTTCCATTAAGGTGAGTTTTGGGAAGAGAAGCAATCCGGTTATACCCGGCGAGGTAATTTGTCCAGTAATCCCTGGCAGCTTCTTTATCTAATTGTCTCAGCCATTCAATATATTTGCTGTAAGGTGTAACTGGTTCCAATAAAGGTTTGTCACCTCTTTTCAGGGCCTCATAGATATGTAAAAGCTCTTTAATAAGAATTCCTAAACACCATCCATCTATTATTATATGATGAATGGACCAATTGACATAATAAGAATTTTCCTGGCATTTAAAAATCGTTATTTTCATTAATACATCTCTGCATAGATCAAATCCCTGCTGACGTTCTTTTGCTTTCAATTCCTTGATATGATTGCTTTGCTGTTCTTCATCGTATGCGCTTATGTCCTCAAAAATAAAGCCAATCTTTCTTTCTTTCACCACAATCTGTAGAGGTTGTTCTAATCCTTTATGAGCAAAGACTGTCCGCAATACATCATACCGTTGGAATAATTCATTCCAACTATCTTCAAACACCCTTATATCAAGAGTTCCATAAATGGGAAATGAAAACTGTAAAAAGTACATTGTTGAGCCAGCTTCATATAAGCTATGAAACAACATGCCTTCCTGCATTAGAGAGAGAGGATAGATATCTTGCAGATTGCCTTTATCAATTCCTGCATTAGAGAGTATCTCTTCTATGGCAAAGATATCCAGCGCGTTATATGTTAAGTCATGGGGAGTGATATCGGGACTTTCTTTGGTGACACAATGGCCAATGATTTCCAGCAATTCCCTCTTGAAGCTCTCTAAAAGCCTCTCTATTGTAGATTTTAGGTATCTTTTAGTATTATAATCAATAAATAATTCAAGCCTTCCGCCAAGTACCATACCTTCTATCTCAAGGTCATAGAGCCTTTCCATATCAGAGGATACCGTGTTATTGTCGTATATTCGCTCAATTTCAAACCACTGACTTCCAGCGCCTTTTTCAATTTGTCCCAGATAGTTAAAGACGATTTGAGGGGAAAGATTAAATGCCATCTCTTTTCCTGCTTTAGAAGTAGTCAGGTATTTTAGTAAACCATAACCTATCCCGTTATTCGGTATTTTCCTAAGGGATGCTTTGACAAATTTGATCTGATAAGCAATATTTTCTGATTCGGGGAGTTCAAGAATAACCGGATAAATACTCGTAAACCAACCCACAGTTCTGCTAATATCAATGTCTTCAAACAGTCCTTCTCTACCATGACCTTCAAGAGCAATAAGGGTTTTATTCCCCCCATGCCAGCGATTCATTGACCTGGCAAGGGCCGTCAGGAGAAGATCATTTATCTCAGTGCGAAAGGCACGGTTTGCCTTGGTCATAAGCAGATCAGTATCTTGTTTAGTCAATTGACATGTTAATTTTTCACTATCTTTTTGAAGATTAGTTTGAGATTCAATATCAATGGGTAAAGAGGCTATGTTTATTGACTCAATAGTTTGCCAATATGCTGCCTCCTCCAAAAATTTCTCACTATCACTGTATCTATTGATCTCTTCTGCCCAGCGCAAATATGAATCTGTTTTGTCAGGGAGACGAATCTCTTTGCCTGAATGGCGCTGTTCATAAGCATCCTCTAAATCTTCAATTAAAATTCGCCATGACACACCATCGACAACCAGATGGTGGATGGCGATAAACAACTGTTCTCCGTCATCCATTTTAAACAGTATTGATTTCATTAATGGGCCAGTGGCGAGATCGATATTCTCAGAAACATGAGAACAATAATATTCTAATCTAAGGGGGGCATCTTTAACCCCTTTAAGATTTATAGTCTCTATACTCAATGGATAAGGCAGGTCTTTATTTTCTTGAATAATTTGACCTTCCTCATACCGGTACACCATCCTCAGGGCATCATGGTGTTCTTGTATTTTGTTTAATACTGCATTAAGAGCTTTATCATCCAAAGAACCTTTAGAGCGAAGCAAAATAGCTAAGGTATAGTGATTCCAGTGGTCGCCATATTCCTTAAAGAAGCGTGATTGGATGGCGCTAAGGGAAACTTTCCCGGAAACAATACTCTGTTCTGCAATTTTGTCAGAGATAAATACTTTGTCAGCTAATTCACTAATTGTAGAACTATTAAATATATCAGCTACTTTTATACTCATTTTTTTACGTTTCAGATGTGCTGCAACCTGAATAGCCTTTATGGAATCTCCACCTAATTCAAAAAAATTGTCACGCACACCAACTCGCTCAACGCCTAACACATCTACCCAAATACTGCTTAAAATTTCCTCTATATTGGTGTCAGGCGCCACAAAGTTTTCTTCTGATAGCTGATAACTGACTTCTAAGTTCTGAAGCTCCAGACGGTCTATCTTACCATTTGGTGTCAGTGGCAAAGTTTCTAACGTGATAAAAGCGGAAGGTATCATATAATCGGGTAATTGTTTTTTGAGAAAGTCACGTAATATTGTATTATCAACGAGTTGTTTTTTATGTAGTATCAGATAGGCTACTAAACGCTTGTCGGTTGGTGAAGCTTCATGGACAATGACGGCATTTTTTTGTATTGCCGGGTGGTTAGACAGCAATGCTTCGATTTCACCCAATTCAATCCGAAAGCCACGAATCTTGACCTGGTTATCTATGCGGCCCAAATATTCAATATTGCCGTCAGGTAGATAGCGAGCTAAATCGCCGGTTTTGTAAAGACGTTCCGATTTTGGATTTTTAATAGAAATAAATTTTTCTTGGGTCAATTCGGGGCGGTTGAGATAACCACGAGCTAAACCAACTCCACCAATATGAAGTTCGCCAGGAATACCAATTGGGGTTAATTGGAGATGATTGTCTAATATATAGGTTTGCCAACCAGGAAGTGAAAAGCCAATTACGCTCCCCGGTTTATTCAAATCAGCTAAAGTTAACCGAAGATAAGTGACATGTACCGTAGTTTCAGTAATACCATACATATTGACTAATTGAGGAATTTGGTCACCATGCCGCTCAAACCAGGGCCTTAGGCTCTGAAATTCCAGCGCCTCACCACCAAAGATAACCAACCGTAAGGTTAAGTCATTACTTATATCCTTCTGGTCTTCCACCGCAATGAGTTGACTAAATGCTGACGGAGTTTGATTGAGAATCGTGACACCTTGAGTGCAGAGTAAATCATAGAAATCCTCGGGTGAACGCGTTATACAATAGGGGACAACTACAAGTTTTCCACCGTAAAACAAGGCACCCCACACTTCCCATACAGAGAAGTCAAAGGCATAAGAGTGAAAGAGAGTCCACACATCCCTGTTATTAAAGTTAAACATTGATTGTGTCACTGTTAGTAGGTGAGTCACATTAGAATGAGGTATTAATACACCTTTAGGTTGACCGGTCGAACCGGATGTATAGATTACATAAGCCAAATTCTCCGGGCAACGAAGTCTAACCGGATTATCCCCGGAACCAGCCGCAATCTGTTCCCACTCGCTATCCAAACAAACTACTTTCGCTGCCGCCGTGGTTTCGGTCGAAACTGGCAACCGTTTCAGCAAATTACTTTGGCTTAACAATACCTTTACCTTCGAGTCTTCCAACATGAACTGCAAGCGTTCCTGCGGATAATCAGGGTCAAGCGGAACATAAGCGGCGCCCGCCTTCAAAATACCCAACAAACCAATCACCATTTCTAAAGAACGCTCGACACAAATCCCTACTAAACAGTTATCAGTTATCAGTGGGCAGTTATCAGTGTCGGTTTTGAGGTTGAGCAGATAATGGGCAAGTTGATTGGCTTTCGTATTCAGTTCTTGATAGCTCAGTTGTTGATTTTCAAAAACCACCGCGATATTATCAGGCGTCTTCTCAACCTGTGTCTGAAATAAATCTACAATCGTTTGGCCTTTGGGATAATCGGTTACTGAGCTTGTCGAAGCATCCGTCTGATTCCAGGCGAGCAATTGTTGTTGTTCCGCCTCGCTCAATAAGGATAATTCACAAATCGGTTGTTCAGGATAGGTTGCAATACTTTCTAACAGCGTTTGGAAATGTCCCACGAAACGTTCCATTGTGGAGGCATTAAACAAATCTGTGTTATAATCACAATCCAGCACTAATTCCTTGCCGATGTCAGTGAGATTTACGCTTATATCAAAAGCTGTGAAATGGAGAGGTTTAGAAAACCATTCCACTTCTAATTCAAACATCTTTGGTAATTCTGAAGGTTGGTCTAAGTTAAAAATGGCTGAGATTAAGGGAGGATGGCTACTATCTCGTCGTAAATTTAATTGTTTGATTAAACTGGCAAAAGGGTAATCTTGATGTTCGTAAGCTTCTAATAAAATACCTCGCATGGTTTTCAGGTAGGTTATAAATGTTTCATGCTCGGCTATGTGGGTTTGTATAGGTAATAAGTGAGTACAATATCCCACTAATTTATCACTGCCCTCAAGATTTCGCCCGGCCACTGGAATACCCACCAAGATGTCGTTTTGCTCGGTTATTCGGTAAAGCCACATCGTGTAAGCTGACAGAAAGGTCATAAATGGCGTACAACCTTGTTTTTGGCCCAATGCTTTGAGGTCACGACAAAGCTTAGCCGGAAGTCGCACTGTTTTTCTATTACCTTTATAAGATCTTATTGGAGGATATGGATGGTCTGTTGGCAAGTTTAAGATCGGGATAGAATTAGAAAATTTGTTCAGCCACCAGGCTTTATGGGCAGCCATTTCTGTCATTTGAATCTGCTGTGTCTGCCATTGAATATATTCACGAAATTGCAAAGTCGGTTCGAGTTGGCAAGTTATACCTTGACAAGCAGCTGAATAAAACGCTCCCATTTCTTGAATGATAAGACTCATCGACAGACCATCAACTATAATATGATGCGCTGTCAAAACCAATAAATGCCGGTCTTCTTCTAATTTAACGAGATGAACCCGGATAAGTGGTCCTTGAGTTAAATCAAAAAGTTTACGGCTTTCTTGCTCCAAAAACGAAGTCAATTTACCTTCGCATTCTTGAGCCAAATTTCCTGAAAAATCAACGAAAGGCACTTCTATGGATAGAGAAGGCAGGCATTGCTGACAATTACCTTCATTACTAATAACAGTTCGTAAGGCTTCATGACGGTTGACCACTTGCTGTACAGCTTGGTGCATCGCTGCTAAGTTAAAATTTCCTCGTAATTGCAAACTGAGGTAAACATTGTAAGCAAGCGATCCTTCGTCTTTTATCCTGGTCAAAACCCAAAGTTGTTTTTGAGCTTCAGTTAAAGGAATTTTCTGTATTTTCTCAGCAACAGCTCCTTTTGAAAAATTCATGGTTGCTGGAGGAATGGCCGAAGCCGATTGACTCACTTTATGAGACTTTCCCTTGATTTTGTTACCAGGGGGTGGTGTTAGGCTTTTGGGCGGCAGAAATCCACCTTGACGTAGTTCATTCACACTTTCTTTCACCGCCTTGATGATGTGTTCAATATCTTCATCAGTGTGTGCGGTTGATAAAAAGCAGTTGCGACCTTCCCAAACATAAATACCTTTTTCAAGCAAGTGATAGTACAGTAAATCCATATTGCCTGAGTAAGAAAAGCGAAAAAGAGAACCAAAATGCAAAATCCGAATAGATACATTTTCTTCGTCAAAATAGCTGTTTAAGGTTTCTACTAATAGAGTAGTACGCTGATTTAACTGTGCTTGAAGTGTGCTCCCTTGTTTTTTAATTTTTTTAAGAACTGCCAGGGAGGCAGCCATCGCAAGTGGATGTTTACAAAAGGTGCCTGCAAAAAAAGTCGTATCTGCTTGTGGATATGAAGTATCTTCATAATTCCAAAAACCGCCATCAATGCCATCCATATAAGCTGCTTTGCCGGCAACAACTCCGATGGGCATTCCTCCGCCCACAATCTTGCCATAAGTGGCAATGTCAGCTTGAACACCAAACCAAGCTTGTGCGCCACCCGGATGAATCCGAAACCCGGTAATCATTTCATCAAAAATTAACGGAATATTTTCCTTAATCGTCAACTGGCGTAACTGTTGAAGAAAATCTTTGGGTTGTAAATCGGGATGGCGGCTTTGTACCGGTTCAACTAACACTGCGGCCAATTCATCAGCGTGTGCTTGTATAATTTCCAGGGATTGGGGATTGCCATAATCCAGCACTAAAACATCGGTGACCATATTGGGTTTTACACCCGGAGTCATGGGTACGGCAGTGGGATCATCGCCAGAGAGCGCCTCTCCCAAGGTGCCATCAAAATGACCGTGATAGGACATAGCAAATTGGACAACCTTATGGCGACCGGTCGCAGTACATACCAAACGCAATGCTGTCATCACTGCTTCAGTTCCTGAATTGCAAAATGTTACTCGTTCCATTCCGGTGAGTTCACAAATTAATTGTGCTACCTCCCCGGCCAAAGGTGTTTGCAATCCCAACTGCATATTTTCTTTGAGTTGTTTTTCTATCGCGTCAATAATAAAACCAGGCTGATGTCCAAAAAGATTGACACCAAATCCCATCGTGATATCTGTATATTCATTACCATCTATGTCCCACGTTTTAACACCCTGTGCCCGTTTTCCAACAATGGGATAAAGCATTTCTTTGGTTGAGAAACGGAAACCAGCCGATGCACGACTGTCTGCCAACACTGGACGATAATGTTGGGTCAATTGTTTGGATTTTGGTGTTTTTTGGGTATAACGTGCAATAAGTGCTTCCAAATGATGCTGTTGCTGGCTACTGAGTCCTTTGGCACGAATTTCAGCAACTCGCCAAGGAGGCAAAGGCGAATTTTTAGTTTCCAGTTTAGAAGTTTGATTATTTGAATCTAAGTGTAATGACTTAACTTTTTTCTTTTCCTCTTTTTTGTTGCCCTTTTCTGTTTCAAAAAATTTACCATGCAAAACTTCTAACTGATGCGACATAAGCTTAGACATAGCTTGAACTTGCTGGTTCATAATACGTTCTATTACAGTGTCGGGTAAAGTTTTGTCAGGTTCAAGCGTAACCGGTTTATCGTCAGCAATATTAATTAATGGTAATTTAATTTCAGTATCTGATTCGGCTTCTGATGTAGGTTCTATCAAATCCGTCAGTTTCGGAGTCAACTGTTGATCTATGTATGCGGCTAACGCTTCAGGCGTATTTAAGTCCTCAAAAAATTGACGGATAGTAAACGTCAAACCAAAGTGATTTTCAATCCGTCGTATCGCTTGCGTTATGACGAGAGAGTCTGCCCCCATTTCCAATAGTGGCATGGTAACGTCTATTTCAGCCGGTGTTATTTGAAGTAATTCTGCGATCAAAGTACGCACGGTTGACAAAATGGAGTCCTTGCGCGACTGAATGTCTTTATAAGTTTGAGTATTTTTTCCAAAAGTTTGCTTTTGCACAACAGATTTCCTTTGGTTAATCCAGTAACGTTGACGTTTAAATGGATAAGTGGGCAATGACGAGAGCCGACTGCGGGGATAGTCTTTATCATAAGCTGTCCAATTAATTTCCGCGCCTTGTGCATATAAAATGGATAGGCTATTTAATAATACTTGCCAATCGGCTTGGTTTTGTTTGAGTGAAGGTAACCAGGCTGCCTTTACTGTGCCTGGCTGACAGGCTTGACCCAAATTGGATAAAACTGGTTTAGGACCCATTTCCAAAAAGTATTCATAACCTTGTTCAAAAAGTGTTTTCATCCCGGTCATAAGATTCACAGTTGACCGGGTGTGAGTCCGCCAATACTCTGCATCAGGCGCTTCTTCCAATATTTGTCCTGTCACATTGGATAGTAATCCAATACGCTGTTTTTGAAATGACATCTGACTTGCCACTTGTTCAAACGCATCCAACATGGGTTCTATCAATGGTGAATGAAACGCATGGGACACTTGTAATTTGCGGGTTTCAATGCTTTTTTTCTCAAATGCTGTGACAATGTTTTGAATGGCCTCTGATTCGCCTGAAATGACTACGTTGTCAGGTTCATTTAAAGCGGCTATTGACACAAGTTGACCGTAAGGCTCTATAGCGGCAGTGACTTGTGCTTTATCGGCAAACACCGCCGCCATTTCACCTTTTTTGGGCAATGATTGCATTAAATTGGCACGTTCAGCAACCAGTTTCAAACCGTCTTTGAGATTGAAAACCCCCGCCACACAAGCAGCCACATATTCACCCACACTATGCCCCATTACCACACCAGGTTTTATACCCCATGATTGCCATAGTTCAGCCAGTGCGTATTCTAAAGCAAACAAGGCAGGTTGGGCATAAGCTGTATTATCCAAATAGTTCTCATTCCCATAAAGCACTTTAAGCAAAGGCGTTTCTAAATAAGACCTCAAAATGTCATCACAATGTTCAAGCGTTTGACGAAAAACCGGATGAGTTTCATACAATTCCCGCCCCATGCCCACATATTGTGAACCTTGTCCGGTGAACAGGAATGCTATTTTGGGTGGTTTGTGGTTATATTTTAACACACCCCTAAATCCACTATCACGAGAGGGCTTTTCAATGCTAAAAGCGCTTAATTGTTCTCGCAATCGTGTTGTAGAATCTGCGATAATAGCCAGACGGTGGTTAAAATGGGTGCGTCCGGTATTAGCCGTAAAACAAATGTTGGATAGCGTGTCTTCTGAATTGGACTGAAGGTAAGTTTCATAGCGTTGTGCCAATGCTCGCAATGCAGATTCATTTTTTGCCGATAGGGTAAACAAGTGTTTGGAACGTTCCATAGAGAAGGTTTCTTCGGCTTGAAATTTTGATGGTTTTTCTAACACAACATGTGCGTTAGTACCTCCAAATCCAAAGGAACTGATCCCGACAAAATGGGGATGATATTTTTGCAAACGAGTTGGAATAGATAACGGAGTTTCTGCTATTTTAATCAATGGATTTAATTTTTTAAGATGCAAATGAGGGAAAATTTCCTCATGTTGTAATGACAGAACCACTTTAATTAAGCTGGCAATCCCGGCGGCTGCTTCCAGGTGACCGATATTAGTTTTTACAGAGCTGATCCAACACGGTTGATCAGTAGAACGATCCTCCATAAGGACTTCTTTTAAGGCATTCACTTCAATGGGATCACCCAACGAGGTTCCCGTGCCATGAGTTTCAACGCAGCTAATATGGGAAGCTGCAATCCCGGCATTTTTTAATGCTCTGCGGACAACCGCTTGTTGTGATAAAGCATTGGGGGCTGTCAACCCATTAGTGCGTCCATCCTGGTTGATAGCAGAACCTTTAATAATGGCAAGAATATTATCGCCATCCTTTACCGCCTCAGCAAAACGTTTGAGTACCACTATGCCACAACCTTCACTCCGCACATAACCATCAGCATTAGCATCAAAGGTTTTGCAATGACCATCGGCTGCTAACATGCCGGCTTGAGAAAAAGTAATACTCGAATCCGGAGTCAGAATCAGATTGACACCGCCAACGAGCGCTAACTGACATTCGCCTAAGCGTAAATTTTGACACGCTTGATGAACCGCAACCAGCGAAGAAGAACAGGCGGTATCGACTGCAATACTGGGCCCACGTAAGTCCAAGAAATAAGATAAACGGTTGGCTGCAATACTAAAAGCGTTGCCTGAACCTGAGTAAGCATCCGGTGTAGTACCGTGTTTCAATTGCAGGCGGGCATAATCATTGGTGCTAATGCCAATAAATACACCGGTTTGACTACCTGTCAGTTTATCTGGCGCAATACCGGCATTTTCCAACGCTTCCCAACTGACTTTCAATAACAGTCGTTGTTGCGGATCCATTCTTTGGGCCTCCGGAGGAGAAATACCAAAAAATTGCGGATCAAATTCCGCAACTTCTTCTAAAAACCCGCCCCATCGCGTGTTCATTTTGCCGGGCACTTCAGGATTTGGATCATAAAAAGCATTGATATCCCAACGTGAAGCCGGAACTTCTGTAATGGCTTCTTCTCCTTCATGTAACAGTTGCCAAAAAGCTTGTGGATTTTCGGCTCCCGGAAAACGGCAGCCCATGCCAATAATAGCAATAGGTTCAGAGGCCGTTTTTTGTTCAAGTGCTGTTTTTTGAAAAAAACCTGATTCTCCGGCTAAATATTGGGATAGAAGTTGAATGCCGGGATAATCATACACAATGGTAGGAGACAGGGAACGCTCTAACCAGGTTTCCAATTCGCCGGTTATGCTCACCGCTGTCATAGAATCAAGACCATAACGTGCTAAAGGTTCTTGAATATCTATTTCCGAAACCGCAATGTTCAATTGTTCGGAAAGTTTGGTTAATAACCAGGTTTGAATAGATTCCACCGTCACAGAGCGATAATCATTGTTTTGATTGGTTTCTGATTTTTTGACAGGAATATATTGTTGCCATCTCGCTACTGTTTTAAGAGTATCTTTTAAAAACCCATCTCAACAGACACCGCGTTGGACTTTGCCACTAG
>LGVF01337752.1_pt1 | contig 16809 bp, 17 predicted proteins | sample 469901 | NCBI WGS metagenome assembly LGVF01 (sample SAMN03893561, study PRJNA290197) | marine sediment metagenome | material: sediment; isolation source: combined push core samples #3730, #5133, and #5579 collected at Hydrate Ridge | place: Pacific Ocean: Hydrate Ridge
GTTGAAGTAGAGACCCCCTTTGGTAAACCTTCCGATGCCTTGATTACTGGCACCTTGGACGGTGTAAAGATGGTTTTTCTGCCGCGCCACGGACGCGGTCACCGTTTACTCCCAAGTGAGGTGCCTTATCGGGCGAATATCCATGCGATGAAACAGCTGGGAGTGGAGCGGATTATTTCGGTGTCGGCGGTGGGCAGTATGCGGGAAGAGATCGTTCCCGGCCAGATTGTAATTCCCGATCAGTTTTTCGACCGAACCCAGGGAAAGCGGGCCTCGACCTTCTTTGGCGAAGGAGTTGTTGGGCATGTGCAATTTGCCGATCCAGTGTGTGGCGATCTGTCCGCAATTCTTGCTCAGGCCGCGACCGAGGTCGGTGCGACCGTGCATCGGGGCGGAACCTACCTGTGTATCGAAGGGCCGAATTTTTCCACCCGGGCCGAATCGAACATCTATCGTAGCTGGGGGGTGGACATTATCGGGATGACCAACCTCCCGGAAGCGCGCCTGGCTCGTGAAGCGGAGATCTGTTACGGCACGGTGGCCCTGGCTACCGACTACGATTGTTGGTATGAGGGGCATGACGACGTTTCGGTAGAGGCGGTGCTGGGCATCATTAAACAGAACGTGGCGACGGCCCGCAATATCATCAAGCTTGCGGCAGGACTCGCTGCTACAAACCGACCCTGTGGCTGTGGCAACGCGCTGCAGTATGCCATCATGACCGATACCAGCCAAATACCCGGAACTACCCGAGAGCGGCTGGCTCTGTTGTTGGATAAATACCTGTAATCACTTTTGGTCGCGCGGGTTTGAATCTGTGCGACAGTGCCGGAGGATCTATGCGTTTCAGCTCGGCGGTTATCCTAATCTTATGCGGTTTGTTGGTTGGCTGTGCGGAACCTCAGAAAAGCTCCCCGCAGCAGGAGGACGTTCATTATATTCTTGGAGTTTCCTATCTGCAGGAGGGTGATGCCAGCCGCGCGCTGCAGGAATTTCACCTGGCCCATAAAGCGGACGCCCATAACGTCGATATTCTGGTTGGCCTGGGACGCGCGTATCAGCTTAAGGGCGCTTTTGCCGAGGCCGAAGAATACTATCTTCGGGCCCTACAATTGCGGCCCGATGATTCGCTGATCGAAAACAACCTCGGTTCCCTGTATCTCGATCTTCAGCGTCCGGATGACGCCATCCATTATTTCGGCAAGGCGGCCTCCAATATGATGTTTACCAGTTCGGAGGTTTCCCTGACCGGCCTCGGCTACGCGCACTTTCAGAAACGGGAATATCTTGAAGCGACCAACGCCTACCGCAAGGCCTTGAGGCAAAACCCTCGCTACGCTGAGGCCCATCTGCGCCTTGGCGAAACCTACTATGCCATGGGTAAGACCGAACGCGCACTGGGAGAATTTCATCAGGCGTTGAAACTCAATGGCAACAACATCCGCACCCATTTTCAACTCGGTCTGGCCTATATGAAAACAGATAACCCGACCGAAGCGGTGCAATATTTTCGGAATGTGCTAAAACTGTCACCATCCTCTGAACTGGGTGAACAAGCCGAGAACTACTTGGAGTTGCTTCAGTAGGTCGTTTTCTTAGGAGGGCACCAATGGCAGGTGGCTTCGAGCAGCTAAAGGAGGCGGTTCAGCAAAGGCTGGGCAAGGTGCCTTTTGATCTGGCAGTAGTGCTTGGTTCCGGCCTTGGCGCCGCCGCAGAAAATCTGGAGGGAAGTCAGGTTTTCCCTTATGGGGACTATACCTGCTTTCCTCGAACCGAACTGGCCGGGCACGCCGGGCAATTGCTCGCCGGTAATCTGCAAGGCTGGCGGGTGCTGGTTTTTCAGGGCCGCTTTCACCTCTATCAAGGCCTGGATGCCCGCCAGGTTTGTGCGCCGGTGCAGTTGGCCAAACTGCTCGGTTGCCGGTTTCTGTTGTTGACTAATGCCGTCGGCGGCATTCGCCAGGACCTGCTGCCGGGTCACTTCATGTTCATTTCTGATCACATTAATCTGCTGGGCGACAATCCTTTGCGGGGGCAGTCCAATGATCCCTTTCTCGATCTGTCGCAGCTCTACGATCAGCAGCACTATGCGGCGTTGCAGGCCTTTGCGCTACGGCGAGATATTTCTTTGGCGCAGGGTGTGCTGGCTGCACTGCCCGGTCCCTCCTACGAAACCCCTGCTGAAATACGAGCTCTGGGGCTGCTTGGCGCCGATGCTGTCTCCATGTCCACGGTGCCCGAAGCGATCATGGGCAAATACCTGGGAATGCGGGTAGCGGGACTTTCCTATGTAGCCAACCGGGCGGCGGGGCTAAGTGCTTCGCCTTTGAGTCACCAAGAGGTACTGGCTGTTGGTCGGAACGGGGTCTCCGCTCTTGCCGAACTGATCCTCCGGCTAATTCTTCTTTGGCAGGCTGAATCTTGAGTTTCTTGGTTCCTGACGAGAATGTTTTCATTCTTGTAAATGAATTAAGTGGTTGAAAACAAAGATATATTTCTGGTTTTACCATGTTATTCCGTTGCTTGACAGCCTTGCCGTAAATGGTAAACTTTTTTCAGACGAACTGTGAAAAGCAAGGGGAGGTAGCGGTGGGACAACGAGTTAGCAGAGTACTGGTCGTAGACGATGAAGAGAACGCTCGAATCGGCCTGAGCAAGATTCTGGAGCAGGAAGGCTATCGGGTTGACAGTGTGGCCAATGGTCGAGAGGCCCTTGATTTTTTACAGCGGCAGAATGTGCAGGTGGTGATCAGCGATCTGCAGATGCCTGAAATGAACGGGATGAATTTTTTGCGTGAACTCAATCGGCATTATCCTAGCACTCAGGTCATCATGGTGACTGCCCACGGCGGGGTCGAGTCTTATCTGGAGGCGATTCATCTAGGGGCCTATGAATATATCAACAAGCCGATCAAGCTAGATGAGTTACGTATTGTCATGGACAAAATGCTCACTGAGCAAAAGGCGGTCAGGGCCAACTAGCGGATGATCCCATCGTTGGCAGTTTTTCAAGCATATGCCATGGTCCCAAAAGGAGAATTGGCGATAAATCGCAAGCACCGCATGGAGGCGCAATGAAAGAATTTAAGACAATTCTGTTTGCCAGCGATTTTTCTGAAAACTCAGCCTATGCTTTTGAATATGCACGCGATCTGGCCATAAAATACCAGGCCTTGCTATTGGTCGTTCATGTTATCAATGAGCCGGTCGATTTACGTGGTTTCTACGTGCCGCATATCTCCTTTGATACCCTTGAGGAAGAAATCGAGCAAGGTGCTCGAAAGATGATGGATAAATTCTGTCGGGTTAATCTCCAGGATTACGACAACTACGAATCCTTTATTGTTCCGGGGATTCCTTACGACGAGATCATCAAGAAGGCTAAAGAGGTTTCCGCCGACCTGATTGTGATGGGAACCCATGGTCGCAGCGGCTTGGATCATGTGCTGTTTGGCAGCACGGCGGAGAAGGTGGTGCGCAAGTCCACTGTGCCCGTGATGACCATTCGCTATGCGGAGTAGTATCTGCCCGTTGGCCGGTTAATAAATCTCATGAAAAGCGTGGTGAAGAGCAGCCTTAGGGCTGCTTTTTCTTTGCGAGAAGCTAGTTTTTTCCAGGGCTTTATCCTTGCAAAAATGGCCTGCCAAAGGTTATGCTAGGCCGAATTTTAAGGTGGTAAACTGTGTACCCTGGGAGGTGTAGGCATGTCCGGCCGAATATTGGTGGTCGATGATGAAGCGCTTATTCTCGACCTCGCAGTAATGTTGCTCTCCATCCGTGGTTACGAAGTCATTACCGCTGAAAGTGGTGAGGAATGCCTGGCAAAGGCCGAGCTGGAAAAACCATCGCTGGTGCTCCTCGATTATATGATGCCTGGTATGGATGGTATGACCACCTTGCGAGAGATGCGTCGGCGTTTTCCCGATACCTACGTCATCATGCTGACCGGCAAAGGTAACGAGCAGATTGCTGTCGAGGTCATGAAGGCCGGCGCTGCCGATTATATTTTAAAACCCTTCAGCAATCAGGATCTGATCGACCGAATCGAAAACGTTCTGCGTATTCGGCGCATCGAAATCCATAACCGCGAACTGCGTCTGGAGCGGGAACGGTTGCTTAACGAAATCAAGGGCTGGAACAGCGAACTGGAACGGCGGGTTGCGGAAAAAACTCTGGAGCTGGAGCGGGCTCATGAGGAAATCTTGCAGGCCGAAAAGCTGGCGACTCTCGGGCATTTGGCCGCGGGGATGGCCCATGAGATTCGCAATCCCCTCAATGCCATCAGTCTGTTTTCCCAGATACTCAAGCCTGTTTTGGCTGATGATCCGGAAAGGGCCGGATATATTGATAAACTCCTCGGTGAGGTGGATCGCATCGACGACATCCTGATCCAGTTGTTGGCTTCCAGCAAGCAGCCGCGAGGAGCGACACAGCCGGTTTTTTTACAGGAGGTCATTGAGCGTATCCTGACCAATCTAAATGACCAGCTTGAGGCTCATAATATCAAGCTGGTCTGTGAGTTGGAAACGGGGTTGCCGCCGATCATGGCGAATAATGCCGAGGTGGAACAGATATTTACCAATCTGTTTACCAACGCTATTTATGAAATGCGTCAGGGTGGGGAATTAGGGGTTCGGCTGGCTCGTGACCAGGGCCGCCTTCAGATTGAGGTCCGCGACACCGGCCAGGGAATCTCTCCAGAGAATCTCAATAAGATATTTGACCCGTTTTATACCACCAAGCCCAAGGGGACGGGTTTTGGTCTGTCGGTGGTGCTGCGTATCGTTAAAACCTACCAGGGCCACATCAAGGTTCAGAGTAGAATAGGGCAAGGTACCGTTTTCAATATTGAATTTCCCGTGGAATAATCTCTATTCCGCCGCTCGAGACACGCTGGGTGGCCCGAATCCGGCGAAAACCGCTGCGCCGGTCCGGGCGTAAAGCTTAAGGAGGGTCGGCTGATGGCTCTGCAGTTGCGAGAGATCGCTCTGGGTCTCGATGAAGATGAATCGCTGCTGCCGGTCAGGGTGGCCGCAGAACTAGGCCTGGAACGGGAAGACCTTCATGGTTTTCAGGTTGTGCGCAGGGCCATTGATGCCCGGCGCAAGCCGAAGGTGCTGCGCATCTTTTCTGTTGTTTTTGATGTGGCCGATGAAGTAACGCTGTTGGCTCGGCAAGCCGATAACCGGCGGCTGAGTCTCTGGCAACCTCCTGTGGTGCCGCAATTTGCCTCACGGGAGGGGCACCATCGTGTGCTGGTGGTCGGTATGGGACCTGCGGGGCTCTTTGCTGCCCTGAGTCTAGCCCGTTACGGTTTTCAGATCACCCTTATCGAACGTGGGGAACCGGTGGAACGGCGGGTGCCTACTGTCAATCGGTTTCGCTCTGGTGGCCCTTTCGATCCGGCCAGCAATATTCAGTTCGGCGAAGGCGGCGCCGGGACCTTTTCTGACGGTAAGCTTAATACCCGCGTCAAACATCCTTGGGGTTCTTATGTACTGCAGACCCTGGTTGATTTCGGCGCCACCGACGACATCCTCAGCCAGGCCAAGCCCCACGTCGGCAGTGATCGGCTACGATTGGTGCTGATCAATTTTCGCCGCGAGCTGTTGCGGCTTGGGGTGGAGATTCGCTTCGACACCTGCCTGACCGATCTGACCATCGGTGCTGGTCGCTTACAGGGAGCGATTCTCGATCATCAAGAAGAATTTCTCTGTGACAGTCTGGTGCTTGCCACCGGTCATAGCGCACGTGATACCTATGGCATGCTGGCGAAGCAGGGTGTGGCCCTGGAAAGCAAGCCCTTTGCCATCGGCCTGCGGGTCGAGCATCCGGCGGAATTGATAAACTATATTCAGTACCGGCATCGCGGCCATCCGCGATTGCCGACGGCCGAATATGCCTTGACCTATAACGACCCGGAGAGCAAGCGAGGCATCTATTCCTTCTGCATGTGTCCCGGTGGCGAGGTTGTGTTGGCGCCCTCCGAATCGCAGGGGCTGGTGGTCAACGGTATGAGCAATCGTCTGCGCAATAGTCCTTACAGTAACAGTGCCCTGGTGGTGGCGGTGCGCCCCGACGATTTCGGCGCCGCCGACCCCTTGGCGGGAATGCGTTTTCAGCGTCACTGGGAGGAAGCGGCTTTTGTCGCCGGCGGTAGCGACTATCGAGCACCGGCGCAGAACCTACTGTCTTTTCTCGGCCGCGGTAAAGGGCCGCTGAATTCCTCCTGCCGCCCCGGGGTAAGGGAATGGGAGTTGCAGCAGGTCTTGCCATCTTTTGTCAGTACTGCTCTGCGCCGGGCGCTGCCCCATTTTGAGCGCCGCATGCGCGGCTTTATCACGGCAGAGGCTACGCTGGTCGGTGTTGAAACCCGCACTTCGGCGCCGCTGCGCATTTTGCGGCAGGCGGATGGCCAAGCCTTGCATCAAACCGGACTCTATCCCGTTGGCGAAGGGGCCGGTTATGCGGGAGGAATCATGAGCGCTGCTTTGGACGGTCTCAAGGCCGCCGAGCAGATTGCAGAAACAGCAACCAACAGGAGTCGTCGTTGAAAGAGCTTTACGTAGCACAGATTAAGGAACGGGATCAGGTTAATGGCCAATTTTTGGTGCGGGAAAAGACCACCGCTATGGCCAAAAACGGCAAGCCCTATATGACCTTGAAGTTGATGGATCGTACCGGTGAAGTTGAGGGACGGGTATGGGATCGGGTTGAGGAACTATCGGGGCTGTTTGATAAGGACGATTTTGTGCGGGTGGCCGGCAAAGCCAGCGTCTATCTCGGCAAGATGCAACTGGTTGTTCAACGGCTGGAAAAGATGCCTGAACAAGAGGTGGATCTGGCGGATTATTTACCCGTCAGCACCCGTCCGGTGGCAGAGATGCTGGCCGAACTACGACAGCTGGTCGCCAGTATGGAGACTCCCCATTATCGCGAATTGATGGAAGTTTTTCTGGCCGATGAAGAATTTCTGCAACACTTTGTTCAAGCCCCGGCCGCCAAGACAATTCACCATGCTTATCTCGGCGGATTGTTGGAACACTCCCTGGCGGTGGCCCAACTGGCCGACGATATCGGCCGTCGCTATCCTGGAGTGCAGCGCGACCTGCTGCTGACCGGGGCCTTGCTACACGATATCGGTAAAGTCGCTGAACTCTGCTACGAACGGTCTTTTGGCTATACCGATACTGGCAAACTGCTCGGTCACATTGTGCTCGGCGTGGAGATGGTCGAAGCCAAACTGCGCCAGTTGGAAAACTTTCCCGTGCCGGCAGGACTGTTGCTCAAACATCTGCTGCTCTCTCATCACGGTCAGTACGAGTACGGTTCGCCTAAACGGCCCAAAACTCTCGAGGCAGTGATTCTCAATTATCTCGACGATCTCGATAGCAAGATCAACGGGGTGCAGACCCATCTGCAGAAAGAGCCTGATAACGGTGCCGCCTGGAGTGGCTATCATCGCATCTACGACCGGTATTTCTTTAAGGAAACCGGCGAGCAACCGATCCTCGGGGCCGAGGTGGTGCCCGCAGCGCAACCGGTGACGCCGTCCGTCGAAGGGGAAAAGCCCGCCAAGCGTCGTCGGCCACCGGCAACTAAGGATCGAGATCTCAGTTTCAGTCTGGCCGATCAGCTGAAAGAAAAGACCCTGAACCTCTTTGCCCAACTTGATGAGGGGGATAACTGATGGCTCTGTGGATGAAGTCGCTGGTAACCGGGGAACTGCAGGTCAATTGTTATCTGTTGGGCTGCTCGGTCAGCGGTGAGGCGATGGTCATCGATCCCGGCGGCAAGGCGCCGCGGATATTGGAAATATTGGCTGAACACAATTTGACCCTGAAGCAGGTAGTCAATACCCATGGTCATTTCGATCATACCGGGGGCAACCGGGCGCTAGTGGAAGAGACACAGGCGGAACTGCTGATCCATCCGGCGGATCTGGCTATCCTGCGCGGGGGCGCGGGGCACGCCATGAGTTTTGGTTGCCAGCCCATTGAACCGTCGCCGGAGCCAACTCGACTATTGCAGGATGGCGATCGTGTCGATCTCGGTGAGTTTCAATTTCAGGTGATTCATGTGCCCGGCCATTCGCCGGGGGGCATCTGTCTGCTTGGGAAAGGGCGACTGTTCGCCGGTGATAATTTGTTCGCCGGTTCCATCGGCCGTACCGACCTGCCTTCTGGCGACCAAGGCGCTTTGATGAAGGCTTTGCGCGACCGCATCCTGACTTTGCCCGATGAGATTGTGGTCTGCCCCGGTCACGGCCCGGAAACCACCATCGGTCGGGAACGACGGACCAATCCCTATCTGCAATATATCGTTTAAAGGGCTGACAGACCTGTGGCCCACTGGGAAACCGAGGACCTTATGCTGCAAGGCAAAGAGATAGTGTTGGGTGTGTGTGGCGGCATTGCTGCCTATAAAGCGGCTGAACTGGTGCGGCTCTATGTCAAGGCTGGCGCCAAGGTCTCGGTGATTATGACTGCGGCGGCTCAGCAGTTCATCACGCCGCTGACTTTTCAGACCCTGTCCGGCCGCCCGGTGCACAGTGAGCTGTTCAGTCTGTTGCAGGAGCAGGATATCGGTCATGTCTCGCTGGCTGATCGGGCCGATCTGCTGGTGATTGCTCCGGCCACCGCCAACCTGATTGGCAAGCTTTCTGCCGGCATCGCTGACGATCTGTTGACCACCACGGTGATGGCCTGCAAGGCACCGGTGTTGCTGGTTCCCGCTATGAACAGCAACATGTGGCAGAACCCCGTTTGTCGCCGCAATGTGGAGCAGTTGAAGCAATGCGGCTACCATATGCTGGAACCGGTCACCGGCATGCTGGCCTGTGGCTGGGAGGGGCAGGGAAAGATGCCGGAGCCGCAAGCAATTCGGGACGAGTCGCAGCGCCTGTTGGCGCCTCAAGATCTGGCCGGAGAGACGGTTCTGGTGACGGCCGGCCCGACCCGAGAAGAGCTGGATCCGATGCGGTTTCTGAGTAACCATTCTTCGGGTAAGATGGGCTACGCCATCGCTCGGGCCGCCGCCGAACGGGGAGCCCGCGTCCACTTGGTAGCCGGACCCACCGCTCTGGTACCACCGCCCGGCGTTGAGCTGCGGCCGGTGGTCAGCGCTCGAGATATGCACGCCGCGGTCATGGCCCTGGCGGCCGATTGCTCGATTATTGTCAAGGCGGCGGCGGTGGCCGATTACCGACCCTGCTGTCGGCAGACCCAAAAAATTAAGAAGGGCAGCGAGTCGACCCTGGCCCTGGAACTGCAGCGCAATCCCGATATTTTGGCGGAGTTGGGTCGCCTGCCGGGGGAGCGGTTGTTGGTAGGCTTTGCTGCCGAAACCGAGCAGTTGCTGGACAATGCCCGGCGCAAATTGCAGGATAAGAATCTCGATCTGATTGTGGCCAACGATCTGACCGCAGAGGGGGCCGGTTTTGCCGGTGATACCAATGTGGTTCGGCTGATCTATCGGAATGGCAGGGTGGAGGATTTACCGCAGATGAGTAAGGAACTGCTGGCTCATCGTCTGCTCGATCGCATTCGCGGTCAGCTTGGCGATCAAGCCGAGCCTCAGTAACCGGCCAGCAGGTCGAGCAGGGCTTCGGGGTTGGTGATACCTTGACGGAAACGTATTTTAAGTTGGGCCAATAGTTTCTGCGCTTCGGCTTCTGGCAGTTTGCCATCCAGCCACAGCAGGTTAAGGTTTTTGCGAATAATGTCCGCTGTATAGAGAGCTCGCTCGCCAGCCGGATCGGCCTTCCAGAACGGGCTGCGCTCCATGTCTGTGAGAATACTCTCGGTGGCTTGCTGGGCCAGAATGAGGTATTCTTCCTGGTTTTCCTCCTCCAGGGTCCATCTCGATTGTTCGCCGATGGATTGCAGCATTTTCTGCCAGCGTTGTAAGCGACTGAGCAGTAGGATGGAATTGAAGAGCCGCTTGTTGATGGAAAATGAGAAGATGGTGCGGGATAACACACTGCTCATCATGGCATCGTTGGCGCGAAAATCCTTGTGGGCGATGGTGCGAGCCAGCTGCCAGATGTCGGGAGCGACTCGGGATTCAAAGCGCATCTCCCAATAGAGATGTTTGTGCATGGCGGTATTGAAGGTGCGCACCATCTTGTACGGCACCAAGTAGGAATGGGCCACGGTGTCGGCCGCCAGATGACCGAGATAGCCGTAGGCACAGGCCTGCTGAGATTCGGTCTTGGCCGCAGCAAGGATCTGCTGACCGATGCGCCAGGAGTGACAGTGCTTCAGATAGTGGGTGTATTTTTTGCCTAGGGTGATATCCGCACTGATGAATCCATAGAGGAAATCGTAAGGATGGTTGCTGAGCAGGTGCTGCAGCAGGGGTGGCAGCCGGTTGAGGACCTCGAGGGTCTGGGAACCGAGTTGCAGATGGACGCCGATACCCCAGGCCAGGGCCTCGCCAGGTATGAGTAGTAGAATGATGATGAAAAATAAAGTATAAGCCATGTCCGTCGCGCCGTTGAGTTGACCTATAGAATAATCGCCTCTGTCCGGGAAGTAAAGAACCTATGCCCGACAAATTTCAAAAGGAACTTCAGGAAACCGTTGCCCAGGTGCGTGGTCTGCTTGAAGACTTGCAGCAACTAGGCGTGGACGAAGTACCTATGGGGCCCGATCCCAACCTTCGGTCCCTTTGTTCTCTCGATGGCCGGGATTCCGCAAGCGACTGCCGGGTGGAATCCCTGGAAGAGGTTCGAGCCGACCTGGGGGACTGTCAGCGCTGTGCGTTGAGTCAGGGGCGTGAGCAGATCGTTTTCGGTGCGGGAAGTGCTGCGGCCCGACTGGTGCTGGTGGGCGAATCCCCCGGCCGCAAAGAGGACCAGCAGGGGGTTCCTTTCGTCGGTGAGGCGGGACGACTGCTGGAGCGTATTTTATTCGCCATGGGCTTTAAGCGCGAGGACGTTTATATCTGTAACATACAGAAATGTCGCCCGCCGAAAAACCGCGATCCGCTGCCGAAGGAGGTCGCCGCCTGCGTACCCTTTCTCAAGAGGCAACTGGCCGCTCTGCAGCCTCAGCTGATCGTAACTCTCGGCAGTTTCGCTAGCCAGACCTTGCTCGAGACTTCACAGCCTATCCAGGAGCTTCGTGGCCATTGGCAGAGTTATGCCGACATTGCTGTCATGCCCACCTATCATCCTGCCTTTTTGCTGCGCAATCCCGCCGCCAAGCGTGAGGTCTGGGAGGACATGAAACAGGTTATGGCCCGTTTGCGCCAGGGAAGCCTCTAGCATGGCTGCTGGCGCAGAACCGGTGCTGCAGCTCAATGGGCTTGGTAAAATCCGGCTGAATGAGCGGGGGGAAGAGGTACCCGTATTACAGGATGTTGACCTGACTCTGCAGGCCGGTCGCATTACCGTAGTCATCGGCCCTTCGGGTGGAGGCAAGAGCACCCTGGTTCGGCTGCTCAATCGTCTCGAAGAACCGAGCAGCGGCCAGGTGCTGCTTAATGGGCGGGATGTTCGCCACTACGATCCACTCCAGTTGCGCCGGCAGGTGGCACTAGTTGCGCAAAAGCCCTTTGTTTTTAGCGGTACGGTGCTTCATAACCTGCAACGCCCGTTTGTTTTCCAGGGGCGTACACTGCCAACGGAGGACGATCCTCAACTGCGGGAATTGTTGGCCCTGTGCCAGCTTCCGACCGATTGGTTGCAGCGCGACGCCCGTTCTCTGTCCGTGGGGCAGCAGCAACGTCTGTGTCTGGCCCGCAGTCTGGCGACAGGTCCTGAAGTGCTTCTTCTTGATGAGCCGACCAGCGCTCTGGATCGCCCTACGGTCACTAGCTTGGCCGACAGTTTGCGTGAGGCCTGCCGTAAGTTGCGGCTGGCGGTGCTGCTGGTGACCCACGATCTGCATCTGGCGAACATCATCGCCGATCAGTTGACCTACCTCGAAGACGGCCGCATCCTTGAACAGGGGTTGCCGGCTGAATTGTTCTCCCGACCGCGCAGCGTGGCTCTGCAAGGTTTTCTTGCGCTACCAGCCGGAAGGCGGGACTGATCCATGGCGGCCAAAGAGATCATCGAGCTGGCACCGCTCAATCTGTTCTGGGCCTACGGCGCCCTGCTGCTGGCCGCAGTTCTGGCCTGGCAGTGCCGCATCGGCCAGGCTCGCGATCTTCTGTGGGGGTCGCTGCGCATGGTGTTGCAATTGCTGGCCGTCGGCTACGCTTTACGATGGATCTTTGCCGCCCGCCATCCACTGCCTACCCTGTTGATGCTGTTGGTTATGGGCGGTTTTGCCCTGCAGATCATGGCCGGTCGCCTGCGACACAAATTGCCGGGTTTCTACCGCATCGTCAGCCTTTCCTTGTTTGCCGGTTGTGGCGGCATCACCCTCTATTTTTGCCTGTTGGTCGTGGTTCCATCGCCTTGGTACGAGCCCCGCTATCTGATTCCCCTGACCGGCATGATTATCGGCAATTCCATCAATGGTGCCTGTCTGGCCGTGGAGCGGCTGGCTTCCGAAATGACCGAGCGTCAGTCAGAGATTGAGACGGCCTTGTGTCTCGGTGCCAGCTCGCGCTTGGCTTGCCAGGAGCCTCTTCGAAATGCCTTTCGAGCGGCTCTGTTGCCAACGGTCAATACCATGGCGGCGATGGGGGTTGTATCTTTGCCAGGCATGATGACCGGGCAGATCCTTTCCGGCACCGATCCTTTGATCGCGGTCAAATACCAGATCGCAATTATGTGCGCTATCGTCGGTTCCGTTGCCCTGAGCAGCGCCCTGTTGTTGCTGCAGGGCTATCGAGCCTATTTCACTGACACCCACCAGTTGCGTTACTGATCCAATCAATTATTGCCAGAGGGAATGATAAATTATTTTCAGCGGCTATGCTTTAACTGTCAGTTTATTGTAGCTTCCCTTGCGCAGCTCGCGGAGGGGATTTCACGGCAACTTGTTAGATCGAAGCAATTCACTGAAATTCGTCCATTTTAGATTTTTGCCGTTGAATGTGAAGGTAATGCCCATGTTTAAACAGCTCGGCAAGAGGCTACTTGAGAAGAGGTTGATTTCAGAAAAACAGTTGAAAAAGGCCCTTGTTCGTCAGCGTAGCAAGGGGGGGCGTTTAGGGCAGAATCTCTGCGACATGGGTTATTTGCGGGAAGAAAACCTCGACCGGGTTTTTCACCCTGTGCCTCCGATGCCGCAGACTGTGGCCGGATCAGGGCTTGAGCTGGGATTTATAACGGACTTGGCACTCAAGCACATTCTGTTTCTGGGGGAATTCGGGCGCAACGAATTGATTGAGCGTATCAAGCTGCCGACTACCATTGTCGACGCTGTCTTGGAGAATTTACGAAAAGATCAGTTTGTCGAGGTCAAAGGAGCCGAACTTTACGCCCGACACAGTTTCCGTTTTGCCATTACCGAGCAGGGCATTCGGCGCGCCAATGTTTTGCTTGAGGTATGCCGTTATGTCGGCCCGGCACCGGTGAATCTCGAAGCTTATCGCGAGATGGTCGAGCTGCAAACAGTAAAGAACATTCTGGTCGACGATCAACGGGTCAGGCAAGCCTTTAACCACCTGGTGATAAATGATGATCTGCTCTATCGGCTCGGTCCGGCCTTAAGTTCCGGCAAAGAAATTTTTCTCTATGGTCCGCCTGGCAACGGCAAAACTTCCATAGCTGAGGCCATCGGCCGTTTGTTGCCGGGGTCCGTTTTTATTCCTTACGCCCTATGGGTTCGGGGTGAAATTATAAATGTCTACGATCCGGTCAGTCATGGCGATATCGTTTCGACTGTCGGCGACGAGCACCCCGACCAGCGTTGGGCCGAGGTGCGCCGTCCTGTAATTATGGCTGGGGGGGAGTTGTCTCTGCGAACTCTCGACCTTGATTTTAACGCCATAACCAAGTATTACGAGGCTCCGCTGCAGGTGAAAGCCAATAACGGGGTGCTGATCATTGATGATTTCGGTCGGCAGCAGGTCGATCCCAAGCAATTACTCAACCGTTGGATGGTGCCTCTTGACCGCCGCATCGATTTTATGACCTTGCACACGGGTATGAAGTTTGCCATTCCTTTTGATACCCTGGTCATCTTTTCCACCAACATCGAGCCGGCCGATTTAGTCGATGAGGCATTTTTGCGCCGTATCCGTTATAAAATAAAAATCGACTACCCCTCCCTAGGTGAATTCGAGGAAATTTTTCAGAGAATCTGTGAAGAGAGTGGCATGTCGTTTCGCAGGCCTGTCTTCGACCATCTGATCGATCACTATTATCGGCGGCTCGAAGTACGTTTCAGCGCCTGTCATCCCAAGGATCTTTTGGAGCATATTATCGAGGAGGCTTCCTACCATGGTCATCCCCCGGAGTTGTCACAAGGAGCTCTGGATCGCGCCTGGCATAATTATTTTGTTAACAATCGTTTAGGAGGCAACGTCTTGCCCTGAGTGGCTGATAAAGCTTGACAAGCAGTGACTGATTGATTAATACATAGGCGCCGTATTCAGGTGGTTTGGTTGCAGACCGGTTTTATATCAATTCAGTTTCCAGTGGGACCCGTTTATGATTAAAACCTATCTGGCTCCGGCTAAAATCAACCTCTGCCTGCATGTACTCGGCAAGCGTGAAGACGGTTACCATGATCTTGCGATGTTGATGCAACGAGTTTCCCTGTATGACCGCATTACCTTACGCCTCTCGACTGAGTCTGGCGTGAGAGTTCATTGTGCAGGGGTGAGCCTGGACTTCGATCAGGAAAATATCGCGGCCAGGGCTGCACGAGGATTACTCGATTCTGCCGGCCTTCACGCCGGTGTCGATATCCAAATCGACAAGCAGATCCCGGTAGCCGCCGGTCTTGGCGGCGGCTCTTCCGATGCGGCGACGGTGCTGATGGCCTTGAACGAGATGCTTGACCTCAAGCTTTCTTCGCAGGCGCTGCAGGAGCAGGGAGTCAAACTGGGCGCCGATGTACCTTTCTTTATTTTCGGCCATGCCGCTTGGGCTACAGGTATCGGTGACGTGCTGCAAAGAGTCGAGGATCTGCCGCCGGCTTGGTATGTTCTGGTTAATCCGGGGATTGCTGTTTCTACGGCCTGGGCCTATGGAAATTTAAGGTTGACATCCCGTCGGGATGATCTTAAAATACCGCGATTTTCCAGGGTAGTAGATAGCGTAACAGCGGTGCTGTACAATGACCTTGAAGAGGTCACCGTTATCCATCACCCACAGATAGATCAGGTCAAGAGGCGCTTGACGGTTTTAGGTGCCGCAGGGGTCCTCATGTCCGGCAGCGGTTCAACGGTTTTTGGTGTCTTTGCTAAAGAAGCCGAGGCTATCGCGGCTGCCGAGCAGTTGCAGCAGGAATCTACTTGGCGGGTATTCATTGCCTGTCCAGTGGGTGGGCAAGGGGCGATAAGCGCCTGAGTCTAGTTGATTGTTTGTAAAATAAAGTTATTGGGGCGTCGCCAAGCGGTAAGGCACCGGATTTTGATTCCGGCATTCACAGGTTCGATCCCTGTCGCCCCAGCCATTTAAAAATTCCGCAGCATTGAGTGTTGTGGATGAATATAGTACCGAAGGCAGAAAATTCGTCGGTCGGTTCTTTCGTCAGCAGGTCATGGAGTCCATGGCCTGCAGTTTTTTCGTGCTTGAGCAAGGATAGTCGTTGTGAATAAGTTGAAGATTTTCTCCGGCAACTCGAATGTTTCTCTGGCCCGTGAGATTTGCGGTCACTTGGCTGTGCCTTTAGGGGCTGCCAAAGTTCGCGCCTTCTCCGACGGTGAGATAATGGTCGAGATCGGTGAAAGTGTCCGTGGCCAGGATGTCTACCTCATCCAGTCCACCTGCGCTCCAGCCAACGACAATCTGATGGAGTTGTTGATTATGACCGATGCTCTCAAGCGTGCATCGGCGGCCCAGATCACCGCAGTGATTCCTTATTTCGGCTACGCTCGTCAAGACCGCAAGGTTGCTCCCCGCACCCCCATTACCAGTAAACTGGTCGCCGATCTGGTGGCCACGGCTGGTGTCGACCGGGTGCTGACCATGGATCTTCATGCCGGTCAGATTCAAGGCTTTTTCAACATTCCTGTCGATCATCTTTATGCTGCGCCGGTCATTCTGCGCGATATTATGGAGCGATTTGATCAACCCGTGGTGGTTGTTTCGCCTGATGCCGGAGGTACCGAGCGAGCTCGCGCTTTTGCTAAACGGCTTGACGCCGGATTGGCGATTATCGATAAGCGCCGTAGCGGTCACAATGTCTCAGAAGTGATGAATATCATCGGTGAGGTTGAAGGCCAGATTTGTATTATTGTTGACGACATGATAGACACCGCTGGAACGCTCTGCCAGGCCGCTCAGGCTCTGAAAGATAAAGGGGCCGCCGAGGTGTATGCTTGCGCAACCCATGCCGTGCTGTCCGGGCCGGCCTTGGAGCGGATCGACAATAGCTCTTTGAAGGAAGTGCTGGTCACCAATACGATTCCAGTAGATGATAAGCTTGAGAACTGTAAGCGATTGCGGCAACTGTCGGTCGCCGAATTGCTGGCTGAAGCCATTCGCCGCATACATGGTGACGAATCGGTAAGCTCGTTGTTTGTTTAGCCAGGGCGATTTAACAATACATTTTAGGGCTACAACAGCCTAAGTACCCTTTAGTACCTTATTCTAACGGAGGATTGATATATGGCACAGACGGAATTAATGGTTAACTCACGTGAAGCACTCGGTAAAGGGAGTGCCCGCAGTCTGCGTCGCGAGGGTTTGGTTCCTGCGGTCGTTTACGGTAAAAGCTTTGAGACTTGTGCTCTGAG
>LGVF01627612.1_pt5 | contig 16754 bp, 19 predicted proteins | sample 469901 | NCBI WGS metagenome assembly LGVF01 (sample SAMN03893561, study PRJNA290197) | marine sediment metagenome | material: sediment; isolation source: combined push core samples #3730, #5133, and #5579 collected at Hydrate Ridge | place: Pacific Ocean: Hydrate Ridge
TATTTCAATTAAATTCATTGAATAATTGATATTTTTAATATAATAATTAATTTTTTTAATATTTATGTTGACATTGTTAAATTAATGTATTATCATAGGGTTGTACTTAAGAAAGTTAATGCATAAATTAAAATAATTAATAAAAAAGGTTGTGAATAAGGTGAATTACAAAAAAGTACTTAATAAAATTGAAAAAGGTGAAATGACATCTCAAGATGCACTTAATCAATTATATCCTGTAAAAGTTTCAAAACCTGGTAAACGAGCAACATTCGTTAAAATGAATATTAGTGTACCAGAAGAGGGAAAAGGAGTTAATACATTCTTAAAGATATTATTCTTGATTCCAGTACCAATAATCTTTGCAAGAATCGGATTAAGATTTGCCGGAAGATTTATAAAAGATGAAGATTTTAATATTTCGGACGTTAGTAATTTACTTAAATATTCAAAGAATACACATATACATGTTGATTCAAAAGACGCACAAATTAATATAAGGATTATTTAGGAGGAGAATTATGAATAAAGTTATAGGGGAATGCCCGATTTGTCAAAGTGATTTACAAGTTACTAGATTAAGTTGTAAAAGTTGTGGAACTGAGTTAACTGGAAAGTTCCAATTATCAAAATTTAACTATTTATCAAAAGAACATTTATACTTTATAGAAGTGTTTATTAAGAACAGAGGAAACATAAAACAAATTGAGAAGGAATTAGGTATTTCATACCCAACAGTTAAGAAGAACTTAGATGAAGTTATTATAAGCTTAGGGTATAAAGTAAGTGATGAAGATAAAATAAAAAAAGCTGATATATTTGCAAAACTAGAAAAAGGCGAAATAAGTGCTCTCGAGGCTGCAAAATTATTAAAATAGGAGGCCAAAATGGATATGTACAATTGTTATTATTATTACGAAGCATATGAACAGAAGAGAGAAGAACAAAAGTTATTCTTAGAACAAGACATAAAAACTAAAAAATATAATCGATAGACGAAAGGAAGATAAAATATGAGTGACAGATTAAGAATATTAGAAATGATTGAAAACAAAACAATAACTGCAGCAGAAGGAGCAGATTTATTAAAAGCCTTAGATAAAAATGATGATAGCAGAGTAGTAAAAACAAAAAAAGATGCTTTCAAAATGTTTAAAATTAAAGTAATATCAGCAGACGGAGATAAAGTAAATGTTCAAATTCCTATTGAATTTGCTAGAGTAGCATTAACAAGCGGAAAAGGATTTATGAAAGTAGATCAAATTGAAGGATTAGATCTAGATATTGAAGCTATCTTAGATATGATTGATAGCGGAATGTTAGGTAAAATTGTCGACGTAGAATCAGCAGATGGAGACATCGTAGAAATTATAATCGAATAATTCTCTTCTTGAAAAGGGGCCTTGTGCCCTTTTTTTTACGATTTCCAAATATATATCTAAAAATATGTTATAATATTATTATAAGTTTAATCCCCGAGTAAACAATTGTTCATACAAGAGGTGTAATAAATGGTAGATAAGAACGAGTACTATTCAGTTGAGTTTGTAGATATGACTCACGATGGGATGGGTGTATGTAAGATTGATGGTTTTCCAATATTTGTCGCTAATGCTTTAAAAGGTGAAAAAGCTGAAATTAAAATTACTAAGGTAAATGCTAGTTTTGGTTTTGGTAGGTTGATCGAATTAGATCACAAATCTCCTTTTAGGAAAGAGCCTATTTGCGACCATTTTTCAGAGTGTGGTGGATGTAATTTAATGCATATGAACTATCAAATGCAATTAGATTTCAAAAGATATCGTACTAAAGAAACTTTGAGGAAACTTGGAAGGATAGAAGCAAAAGTTAATGAGACTGTTGGGATGCTTAATCCCTATTATTACCGTAATAAAGCCGTTATTCCTTTTGGGGAACAAAATGGCAAGATGATTTCTGGATTATATAAAAATCGAACACATGATATTATTGACATGAAAAAATGTTATATTATTCCTAAACTTACAACTGATATTGTTAAGTTTATGAAAAATGTTTTTGAAGAGTTAAATATTCCTGCTTATAATGAAAAAATTGGTACAGGAGTTGTAAGATGTTTGGTAGTTAGGAACTCATATAAGTTTGATGAAATATCAGTTACTATTGTAACGCTTACTCCAAAATTACCTAAAAAAGACATCATTGTTAAGAAATTAATTTCAAGATATAGTAAAGTTGTATCTATTATACATAACTTTAATCCTGAAAATACTAATGTTATTATGGGTAAAAAAAGTAAAATTATATTTGGAGAAGATTTTATTCGAGATGAAATTAATGGTGTTTATTTTAAAATTTCTCATAGATCTTTTTATCAAGTTAATCCTGTTCAAACAGAAGCTTTATATTCAAAAGCTATTGAATATGCCGAACTTACTACTGATGAAGTAATTATTGATGCTTATTGTGGTATTGGAACTATCGGGTTATCTGCAGCGAAATATGCAAAGACTTTACTGGGTGTAGATGTTGTTAAACAGGCAATTAATGATGCTGTTGAGAACGCAAAAAATAACGGAATTACAAATGCTAAGTTTGTTGCTGGAAAAGCTGAAGATGTTATAAAACATTGGAAAAACTACAATGTTGATGTTCTATTCGTAGATCCTCCTAGAAAAGGCTGCGATAAAATGTTCTTGAAAACTATTGTGGAGATGGAAATACCAAAAGTAGTTTATATTTCATGTAATGTTTCAACATTGGCAAGAGATCTAAACTATATGCAATCAAAAGGATATCAAGTATTAGAAGTTACTCCATTTGATATGTTCCCACAAACTACACATATTGAAACAGTTACTAAATTACGATTTAAAAAGCAAGAATATTAATTCTTGTTTTTTTTAACTAAAAATACTTGCTAAATATGATAAAATATACTTAAAGAGGTGATTGTATGAAGTCATATCGAAAAGAATTATGGTTTAATACTACTAAGAGAAGAGAATTCATTAATATAACTAGAGAAGTAGATCACTGTTTAAAAGATAGTGGAATAAAAGAAGGACTAGTGCTTGTTAACGCTATGCATATTACTTCCAGTGTTTTCATTAATGATGATGAAATGGGTCTTCATAATGACTTTGAGAGGTTTTTAGAGAAACTAGCTCCTGAAAAGCCTTATGATCAATATGATCATAATGGATTTGAAGATAATGCTGATGCCCATATAAAGAGAACTATTATGGGAAGAGAAGTTGTTGTTGCGGTAACTAGTTCTGAATTTGATTTTGGACCATGGGAGCAAATTTTCTATGGAGAATTTGATGGAAAGAGAAGAAAAAGAGTTTTAGTAAAAATAATAGGTGAATAGAATGAATCCTTTTAAAAAAGATAAGCAAATGATGCCGATTGCATCGTTGAATAGTGTATATATTGATAATGTATTGGCTTCTAATTTATTCAGACCAGCACTTATCTTAGAAGAATTAGGGAAATCTAAAAAGGCACTTGGCTTAGGAAATGCTGTGATAGATAATAAGTTGCTATATCAGTTTAATAATTTGCTGAAAAGTGATTTAGATAGTGTTAAGGCGAAGGCTACAGAAATAGCTATAGAGTATGGTAACCGTTTAGCAAGGGTGTTATTAACACTTTATAGCCCTTCAAAGCTATCGAAATCTAATAGAATAAATTGGACTAGTGAACACTGGAGTTTTTGGAGGAATATTAAGAATATTTATCTTGTCGGAGGATTAACATCACCGATTCTTACAAAGATTTTTTATGATCGAGTTACTTCTATCTTGAAGGAAAATGATATAGATGATCTGTGCATTACTTTTATTGAAGGTTCTTCTAATTTGGGAACTAGAGGTATGTCTCAATTGATCGAGAATGGTGATTATTTATTGTTTGACTTTGGACAAACAAACATTAAACGAGCTAGACATTTTAAAGTAGATGGGAAAATAGTTATAGATACTGTATTACCTATGGTTGAGTCAAAGTTTCTATTTTATAAGAAAAAAAATGAAGAAGAAATTAAGGAAATAGCTCACCAATTGGATGATTACATCGTTAATACTATTTTGGATACTTATAAACAGGTTGCTTTTAATAGTGAAAACATCTACTTAAGTATTGCAAACTATGTATTTAATGGTAAAATATATTCTGCTCGTGGAGGATATGGTAAATTAGCTTATGTGGCCGATAACTATGAGATACATTTGTCAAACAGATTATCAAAAATTCTTAATAAAAAAATTAATGTTAAGCTATTTCATGATACATCTGCAATGGCATTAATGTTTAGTAATAAAAAAAATACAGCAGTAATATCGCTAGGAACAGCATTTGGTATTGCATTTACTGAGTAAAAGTAGTATAGTTAATAATTGCGAATTGGAAAGTGGTGATTTAATGGAACCCCTATTAAAAAAGGATCAACAAGTTTTACTAACTATTAAAAGACTAGGAATAAACGGAGAAGGAATTGGGTACTATAAAAAACAAGCTGTTTTTGTACCTGGAGTATTACCTCCCGAAGAAGCTATTGTTAAAATAACCGAGGTTACCGAAAGATATTCTAGAGGTGAATTGGTTCGACTAAATATCAAGGCTAAAAAGAGAGTAAAGCCGTTTTGTAAACATTTTGACGAGTGTGGAGGTTGTCAAATTCAGCATATTGCTTATACTGAACAACTTTCTTTAAAAGAAGAAATGTTAATTCAAGCAATAGATCGATATTCAGGGCTTGATACATCGAAAATAAAATTTAATGACATTGTGGGGATGAATAATCCTCGTTATTACAGACACAAATCACAAATGCCTGTAAGAAATACAAAATTCGGTATAACTACTGGACTATATAAACCAAATTCTAATGATTTGGTTCCTATTATAGATTGTCCAGTTCATGCAGAAAATATTAATATTGTTAATAGAAAAATTATTGAGATTTGTGATAAACATGAAATTCATGCTTTTGACTCAAAAACAATGAGAGGACTTTTAAGATATATAGTAATTAGAGAATCTCATTTTAATGGAGAAATACAAGTTACTTTAGTAATAACAATATTCAATAAAGCGCTTCATAAAGCCGCAAATGAGATTATAAGGATTTCAGGAGTTGAGAGTGTAGGTATATCAAAAAATAGAGATGCTAGTAATGTAGAGGTGTTTGGTGAGGAAGTTGAAATTCTTGCTGGAAAAAATACAATTACAGAGGGAATAGGGAATATTAAATACGATCTAAAACCTAAGGCATTCTATCAGTTAAATCCTTCTCAAGCTGTCAAATTATACAAGATAGTAAAAGATAATATTGATTTTGAGACAGAGAAAACTATCGTAGACGCATATTGCGGTGCTGGAGCAATAAGTATGTATATAGCACCTTACGCAGAGAAAATCGTAGGAATTGATATTAGTAAAGAATCGGTATACAGCGCTCTGCATAACAGAAAAGTTAACAAGTTTGCTAATGTTGATTTTGTACATGGTGAAGTAAAAAGCGCTCTTCCTAAACTATATAATGAAGGATTAAATCCTGATGTAATAATATTTGATCCACCACGATCTGGGATTGATTATAAGACACTTGATTTATTAACAAGAAAAGTTGTTAAGAAGATTATATACGTTTCATGTAATCCAAGTACATTAGCTAAGAATCTTAAGGTATTAACTAAGAAATATACTGTGAAATCAGTGACACCTTTTGATATGTTCCCTCATACATCTCATATCGAGAGTATAACAATACTAGAAAAAAAATAAGAGCAATGTCTCTTATTTTTTTATGAGTACAATATATACAAATTACTATTATTATGACGAATATAAGCAGTGTATTTACTGAAAAATCATGTTTTTATTCGGGTTTTTTAAAAAAATTCGTTTTAATTGCATTTTTTCAGAGTTTTGAATGATATTTTGCTATATCGTTCACTTATAAAGATGGTTAAAGAATAATTTTTATAATAAAACAGGCAAAACCATACCGTTATTTTTATTATCTTTTTTTTAAATTAAATATTATTAAGTAACCTAGTTGCGATGTTCTGAAAGTTATCCACAGAAGTTTTCCACAGTCTGATTGAAACTGACTAATTTAGCAGGAAGGAATTACATAAGCCATCACTTGATACTCAATATAGATGGTTGACATTGTAAGAAATATCAATTATAATGAGTGTATATTCAGTGAGTAGGTGGTCATTTTGGGAGTTAGAGAAGAAGCGAAAAATAGAACAAGAGAAATTATACTTAGAGAGACATCATTACTACTTCAACGAAGTGGCTTTGTTAAAGTGTCAACTAAAGATATTTCTCGTGAGTGTAATGTCTCTCAAGGGACTATCTTTCTGCATTTTAAGACTAAAGAAACATTGTTAAATGTAATACTATCTAGCAATATAGAAGGGCTTGAAATAGAGCTTAAACACTCTTGTAGCACAAATGACATACAAGATATCTTTCTGAGAAATTTTCTAAACACAATGATATCCTTCGAAAATATGCTTTCAAGAGCATATAAAGATTACCCATATTTAAGTGATGTCCTTCGTAAACAACTTGATTCACTTGATGTGTTTTTTAAAAATTTATTTTACGATAACTTGAAAAATAATAGCACTGCACCTTTAAGTATTGTTGATTCTTTTTTATTAATTGATTCTTTTATGTCTCAGATAAAAAATTATTTATTAGAAAAAGATCCAATTTCTTCGAGTAATTCTATTATTCGTCAAAGAAGAGGAAGAATTATTAAATTATATAGATTATTATTTGGATGAAGGTGAAAAAAATGATTTCTTTAAGAAAATTTGAAAAAGATGATATTTCTCTTCTTGTAAAATGGTTTCACATGGAGCACGTTAGAGAGTATTGGTACTCGATTTTAAATTATACTGATGAAATGATTAAAGATAAGTATATAAAACGTCTTTATAAAGGCGGAATCGACTTGTTTATTTTCCAAAAAAATAATCAAGATATTGGTTACCTACAGACATATATTGTTGAAAATTTGGAACCTTACAAAGTTGAAGGACTTTCAAAAGGTATCGATTTGTTTATTGGTGATGAAAAATTTCTTGGAAAAGGTATTGGACCAAAAGTAGTAAAGATATTTATTAATAACTATATTTTTGATGATGAAAATATTTTGAATGTTTGTATTGATCCAGAGGTAAGAAATACGAGAGCTATTAGAGCTTATGAAAAAGTTGGTTTTAAACATTCAAATACGGCATATTGTAATACTTCAAAGTTACTTACTTATTATATGGTACTAGAAAGACAGGATTTTTTTGTAAATTCGTAAGGATATGATATAATTATAAAGATTTTAAGAAGGTTGTGGTTATCATGAAGAAAATCAAGAAATTCTTTTTTGGAACTTACATAAGAGGATTTGTTGTATCATACTTTTTATTTTTAATGGGTGGTGCAATATTACTTAAATTACCAATAAGTGTTCAAGATGGGCAATCACTTGCTTGGATTGATGCTATATTTGTTAGTGTTAGTGGAATGAGTACTACAGGACTATCTACTATAGTTGTTAGAGATGTGTTAACTCAATTTGGACAAACTGTACTTGCGTTTATATTACAGTTTGGTGGAATTGGATTAATTATGTTTATTTCGACTTTTTGGCTGATAACTAGAAGAAAAATTGGATTTAGAGAAAGAAATATGATTATGACTGATCAAAATCAAATTGGTAGAGCTGGTATTGTCGGTTTTATTAAGAATGTTTTAATTATGATTTTCTCTATTGAAATTATCGGTTTCGTTATTATGGTAATAATATTAAATGTTAACCATTCTGATGTCTTTACATTCTCACAGTCATTATTCCAGTCGTTTTTCTTAACGATATCGATGTTTACAAATGCTGGGTTTGATATTTCACCTAATATTGGTGATCCAAGTGTTGTAAGTTTAATAATGTATAAGAATGATTATGCTATGCAGACCTTAGGGATGACATTAATGGTTCTAGGAGCAATAGGGTTCTGGCCTTTGGCCGAGCTTAAGTTATGGATTGAAGCAAAATGGAAAAAAGAGAAATTCGAGTTTTCTATGTTCTCAAAATTATTAATTTCTATGCACTTAGGAATTTGGATTGTCAGTGCAATTATTGTATATGGTGTTGAATTTAATGGTTTCTTAGCTGACAAAGGATTTATTGAAGGAGTCTATTATTCATTATTTATGTCATTAACGACACGTAATGCCGGATTTGCAACTATGAGTATGACTGACATGAGTACTACTACACAAGTATTATTTGGTGTTTTAATGTTTATAGGATCTTCTCCAAACTCTGCTGGTGGTGGGATCAGAACTACTACTTTCTTAATTACTGTATTAGGATTTATTTCTTATGCTAGAGGTAAAAATCAAGTTGTAATTAAGAGAAAATCGATTAAACCTGAGACTATTTATAAGTCGTTATTAGTGCTAATTGGAGCGGTAGCTCTTATAGTAACAGGATTATTGATTATGACATTTTCAGAACAAGGACAATGGTTTGGTGCAAAAGAAATATTCTTTGAACTAGCAAGTGCTTTTGGTACTACTGGTCTTAGTTTAGGAATTACATCTGATTTAACAATTGTTGGTAAATTAGTTTTAATCTTAACTATGTTTATTGGACGAGTAGGTGTCTTGGCATTATTGTTAATGTTTAAAGGAGATAAAAAAGCTTCAAGTATTCAATATCCAGAAGTAGATATGATAGTAGGTTAAAAGCGATGAATTATCATCGCTTTTTTTATGAACAAAATATAAAAAAGGTCTAAATTCAGACCTTTTTAGTTGTTTCTCTTTCAATTAAAATTACTGGTAGTACGCTATGTAATTCTATAATAGATTTCTTCTTAATTAACAAATTTAGTTTTCTAATTGCTTCATTTCCAAGATCAAATATTGGTTGTGCGATTGTTGTTAATTTTGGAATAAGGACTCCAGAAAGCTCGATATTATCAAAACCTATAATTTGAACATCATCTGGAATTGAATATTCCAATTTCTTAAGGACACTAATTACATAGAAGGCTATAATGTCACTACTACAGAATATTCCGTTTACTTCAGGATGTTTTTTAATGAACATTTCAATATCTTTTATATCGGGTGCTTTAAAATCTAAATCAAAGCTCCAAACATCAACATTATTTTTATCAATAATAGAATAAAATCCTTTTGCACGGTCTACTACAGTTATTAAATCACTTGGACCACGAAAGTGAATTATCTTATTTGCACCAGAATTAATTAACTTCCAAGCAGCTAGTTCTCCTCCTTGAATATTATCACTTGTTACAGAAGGAATACTTTTATCTAGTATATGATCAATTGTTAGAACTGGTATTTTAAGTTTTAAATATGATTTTATACTTCTTGTATTAGCTGCTACTATTAAGCCATCAATATTGTATTGATTAATAACATTTAGATATTTTTTTTCAAGTTCAATATCATCTTTTGAATTAAAAATCATTAGTTTAAAGCCGTTTTTAGTAACGGCATCTTCAATAGATTCAATTAACTCAGCAAAAAAATATGTTGAAATATGAGGAACTATAAGGCCGATTATATTGGATCTTTTACTAAACAATGACCTTGCAAGTTCATTAGGAACATATCCTAACTCTTCAATAGCGGTTTCAACAATTTTTTTTGTTTCATGATTAACGTAGCCAGAATTATTTATTACTCTAGAAACGGTTGCTACACTGACGTTTGCTATTTTTGCGACATCTTTTATTGTTGGCATAAAAATCACATCCTACAAACGTAATTATATTATATTAAAGCGCTTTTGTAAATGAAATATAAGTGTTATAATATCTTTGATTGGAGTGATTACTTATGGGTTTAAGAACAGATACTGATTTAAGAAAATTGTTTATTTATCAAGTATACTTGAGAAACCACACCAAAGGTGGAACAATTCAAGAATTTATTATGGATTTAGATCGCGTTAAAGCTTTAGGTGTTGATATGATATATTTATTACCAATTCATGAAATTGGCCAAAAACAAAAAAAAGGGGATTTAGGATGCCCTTATTCAATAAAAGATTATCGAAGTATTAATCACGAATACGGAACTTTAGAAGATTTTAAGGATTTAATTGAGAAAACACATCAAAAAGGAATGAAATTGATGATTGATGTTGTTTACAATCACACTTCTTATGATTCCGTTTTATTAGAAAAACATCCTGAATATTTTTATAAAAAGAATGGTGAGTTTTCTAACCGTGTAGGAGATTGGTGGGATATCACTGATTTAGATTATTCTGTTGATAAAGAGCTATGGCATGAACTTATTGATACCCTAGTATATTGGACAAAACTTGGTGTTGATGGATTTAGATGGGATGTTGCTTCTTTGTTACCTTATGAATTCTTAAAAAAGGCTCATGAAGCGGTTATGAAGGTAAATCCTAATTCAGTATTTTTAAGTGAATCAGTTCATGGAAGCTTTTTAAGATATATTAGAAACGAAGGATTTGGAGCACTAAGTGAATCAGAGATATATCATATATTTGATATTGCATATGATTATGATACTCATCCTTATTTTGAGAAATATTTGAAAAATGAAGGATCTTTAAATCGTTATCTTGAAGAAGTTTTAAGACAGGAAGAAGTATATCCTGAAAACTATATAAAATTACGAAACTTAGAAAATCATGATTTTGGAAGGTTTACTAAGATGGTTAATAATAATTCTTTAAAAGTAGATAATTGGACTGCTCAAATGTTCTTTAATAAAGGATGTAAAATGATTTATGCTGGACAAGAGAGAAGTGACTTAAATAAGCCGAGTTTGTTTGATATTGACAAAGTTAATTGGGATGGAAGAGATGTCTCACCTCTTATTTCAAAATTAGGTAAGATAGCTAAAGAAGAAGCCGTTATTAGTGGAGTATTTAATATTCATTTTCAAGAGAAAGACGTTGTTGTAGCAAGTTATGAACTAGATGATAAGAAAATAGTAGGTATATTTAATGTTGGTAATGAAAAAGGAAAAGTAGGTATTAAAATTCCTAATGGGAAATATCAGGATTTATTAAATGATGTTGTTATAGAAGTAAAAGATAATAATATCTTATTAGAAGATAATCCTGTAATCTTCTGGGTAAACTAGCATGAAGAAGTATCTAGTATTATTAATACTTCTATTAGTAATTGCACTATCAAGTTGTACATTGGATAGTTATAACTATTCCGATTTTGAAAGTGTTTCTCTTAGTTCTTATTATCAAGCTGAAACGGAAAGTAACAATCGTCATATCCTATATTATTACAGTTCGGATTCAGATGCTTGTGATGATATAAAAAATGATATTTTAACATTTTTTGACGGTTTTGATACCCTAGAATACTATATGTTAGATACCATTAAGATCGAAACCGAGTCTTCATACTTTGGTAAATTCACAGGAGAACCTATTATTTACATAGTATCAAAAAATAGCGTAATAGAGATGTATACAGGAATGGAAGAGATTACTGAATTCATTACTGAATACAGTAATATTGAATATAATTATGAGTTATTTGAATCACAACACTTAACTACTTACGAAGAAGTGTTAAATATTGATAGTGAGTCGTATGTTTTATACTATTATTTAGATGAATGTACTAACTGTATTTCAGTGGAAGAATTATTTTTACCATGGGCTTTTTCAAAAAGTATTGAGGATATATATTTTCTAAATGGTAGTAATATCACAAATCCAGATCAGATTCCATCAGAGCTATTAATTCTTAGTTCTGGAACACCTCTTATTTTATTAATGAGTAGTGGTGTTTTCACAGATGAATATTATTCAGGTAGAGATGATGTTTTAGATTTTATAAATAGAATTGGTACTAATGATATAAGTACTCAAAACTTCGGTATTGAATATACTGATTTCTTAGAACATTTTCTAGATTCTTTTGAAGATACTTTAACGATATCTGACAATGTTCATATTGAATACTACTACAGCACTTACTGTGCTCATTGTAATTTCGTTAAAATTGACATCTTAAATTTCTTCCTTGATAAGGAATTTGAGTTTTATCTTATTAACACATCTGAAGTGCTAGGAATACCTAAAATAGATAGTTTTGTTGGGGTTCCATCTTTATACATTATTGCGGATAACGAGCCAGTTGAAGAATATATTGGATCTACAGAAATACTTGATTTTATTGATGATTACAATGATGGTTTAATTGATTTAACAGAATATGAATAATATGGTGATAAAATGAAACAAACAGTTACAGTAATTGGAGCTGGACTTGCGGGGAGCGAGGCTAGCTATCAATTAGCTAAAAGAGGATTTAAAGTTAAACTATATGAAATGCGACCTAAAAAATTAACGCCTGCTCATAAAACAGGTCTTTTTGCCGAGTTAGTTTGTTCAAATAGTTTACGAGCTAATAGTTTAGAAAATGCTGTAGGACTATTAAAACAAGAAATGAGAATGCTTGATTCATTAATTATTAGATGTGCTGATGCATCACAAGTTCCAGCTGGTGGAGCCTTAGCTGTTGATCGTGATGTCTTTAGTGAATTAGTAACTAATGAAATAAGAAATAATCCAAACATTGAAGTTATTGAGGAGGAAGTAACTAATATTCCTAAAGGACCAGTAATAATAGCTTCTGGACCTTTAACTAGTGATATTCTTTCTGATAAAATAAAAGAACTAATTAATGAAGATTACTTTTACTTCTTTGATGCTGCTGCTCCTATTATTGAATTTGATTCAATTAATATGGCAAAAGCATATCGTAAAAGTCGTTATGATAAAGGAGAAGCAGATTATATTAATTGTCCAATGTCAGTTGAACAGTTTAATAATTGGCATAGTGAATTAGTAAAAGCAAAAACCGCCGAAATAAAAGACTTTGAATTAAAAGTATTTGAAGGATGTATGCCTTTTGAAGAGATAGCGAGAAGAGGAAGACAAACATTACTATTTGGACCAATGAAGCCTGTAGGGTTAGAAATGCCTGATGGAACTAGACCTTACGCAGTAGTTCAATTAAGACAAGATAATAAAGAAGGAACATTATATAATATAGTAGGATTTCAAACACACTTAACATTTGGGGAACAAAGAAGAATTATAAGAATGATTCCTGGGCTTGAAGAAGCTAATATTGTTAGATATGGAGTTATGCATAGAAATACTTTCATTAATAGCCCTAAACTATTAAGTAGAAATTATCAATTAAGAACTAATAAAGATATTTACTTTGCTGGACAAATAACAGGAGTAGAAGGATACGTAGAATCCGCAGGTAGCGGATTACTAGCTAGTATTAGTATTGCTAGACAACTAGATAATGAAGAAGAAATCATTTTCCCAGAAACAACAATTATTGGTTCTGAATCATATTATATATCACATGCTAGTATTTCACGATTTCAACCGATGAATGCTAACTTTGGTATTCTTCAGAAACTTGATTTTAAACATAAGAAAAAAGAACGTAAAATGCACTACAAAGAACGCTCTATTAAAATAATGGAAGATATAATTAAACAACTAGATAATTAAAATAGTATAATTAGGTGATTATATGACAAATACTGAATTAATACAATTATTTAAAGATTACATCATAAATGAGAGAGGGTATAGTGAAAATACTCTTACATCATATTTAAATGATCTATATTCCTTAGTTCATTTTCTTGATAATGAGCAATTTGGTGATTTAGAAACTGTTTCACCACGAACTGCTCGTTTTTATACGGCTACTTTACATGAAAATTATTCACCTAAATCAATTGCGAGAAAAATTTCAAGTGTAAGAAGCTTCTATACTTTCTTATCAAAAGAAGATATAATCTTAGAAAATCCTTTTCTTGATATTGAACTTCCTAAACAAGAAAAGAGATTACCTAAATTTATATACCCAGAAGAAATAGACAATCTTTTTAATTCTATTAGTACTTCTACACCTTTAGGTGCTAGAAACTATTTAATACTAGAATTCTTATATGGAACAGGTGTTAGAGTAAGTGAACTATGTAATATCAAATTAAATGATATTGATTACTTTCAAGATTTAGTACTAATTCATGGAAAAGGAAAAAAAGATCGATTAGTACCACTCCATAAAAGACTAATAAACGAACTAACTGATTATGTAATTACTACAAGACAAGATCTATTAAAACATAGCGACAACAAAGAAAATAAATATCTATTTCTTAACTTCCGAGGCTCAAACATTAGCGCTAGAGGAGTCAGAATGGTAATTAACAAGATATTGATTAATTCCGGTGAAGCGCTAAAAATAAGTCCGCACACCTTAAGACACACCTTTGCGACTCATCTTTTAAACAATGGAGCTGATTTAAGGAGCGTTCAAGAATTATTAGGACATTCTCATTTATCTAGTACCCAAATATATACCAAGGTTTCCAAAGAAAAACTACAAGAATCTTATATGAAAGCACACCCAAGAGCAAAAAGAAAATAAGCATTAAGGAAGGTAATAAAATGAAGAGATTAGAAACCGCGAGATTAATAATTAGGCCGATGCAGGAAAAAGATCTTTCTTCGATACATGAAATACTAAGTGATAAAGAAACAATGACATATTTTGTTGAAGGAACCTACTCTCTTGATAAAGTAAAAGAAATATTAAACCGTAATAATAAGGAAACAAGACATTTCACAGTTATGTTAAAGGGATCATATCGTGTGATTGGTAAGTTATCGTTTCATAAATGGGGTATGAAGGATACCTATGAAATAGGTTGGATCTTTAGTAAAAATGCAACACAGCAAGGATATGCTACTGAGGCAGCTAAATCAATGCTTAACTATGGATTTAATGAATTAAATCTACATCGTATAATAGCTACTTGCCAACCAGAGAATATTGCTTCTAAACGAGTATGTGAAAAACTTAATATGCGTTTAGAAGGAACATTTAAGAACTGTATTTATTACAAAGATGATATTTGGTGGGATGAATTATTTTATGCAATATTAAAAGAAGAGTATTAAAAAGGATGTTTTTCATCCTTTTTTTTGATAAACTACTATTAGATGAAATTAGGAGACAAAAAGATGAAAACACTAAAAAAACTACTAAATATATTATTATTTATAGTACTAATGTTCGTAGTGCTATTTGCTTTACCAAAACCTAAATATGATAAAGACAATATTTGGCTTAGAGAAAACAATAATAATTTACCATTAGTTATGGCTCACGCAGGTGGTAAAGGATTATATCCAGGAAACACTTTAAGTGCATTTGATTATAGTTATAATTTGGGTGTTGATGTTCTAGAAATGGATCTTCAAATGACAAAAGACAATATTCTTGTTTTAAGGCATGGTGAAAACAATACTGGTAATATTCGTTCTATGAGTAACTGTGATACTGTTATTTGGGATGAAACATATGATTACTTGTATAATAATTGTAACTTTGCTTATAACTTTACTGATGAAGATGGTAATTATCCATATCGCGATATGACAAAAGAAGAATGGATTACTGCTAAAGTGCATTTAACAACGTTAGAAGAGTTGTTTGTCTTATATGGTGATACAATCTTATATAATATTGAAATCAAAGCAGACGCTGATGCTCAGCGGTTTGAAACAGCAGATGAACTATATAACCTATTAGAAGAATACGACTTATTTGATAATGTATTAGTAGCTACATCGTTTAGTGATATAAGTATGTATATTATTAGTACATATCCTGAAATATTACTTTCTACTTCTCATTCAGAAGCTCAAGCAATGATTATTAATACATATACTCTAACTTCAGTATTTTATAAACCACAAGGTTATTCATCATTACAGATTCCAACATCGTTTGGTATACCGGTAATCAATGAACTTAATCTTGCGACTAGATTACTTATAAGTACAGCACATCGCCATAATATGGCGGTCCATTATTGGACTATTAATGATGAAGAAACAATGCGTAAACTTATTAACTTAGGATGTGATGGGATAATTACTGATTATCCAGAATTGCTTATCGAAGTATTAGAAGATTATTCTTAAAGGAGGCACTCTATGAAAATAACAATAATAACAGTAGGTAAAATAAAAGAAAAATACCTTAAAGAAGGTATTTTAGAATATTCAAAAAGATTATCAAAATATACAAAATTAGAAATTATAGAAGTTCCAGATGAACACGCTCCTGAGAATTTATCTATTAAGGACATAGAAATTATAAAAGATAAAGAAGGAAATAAAATATTATCTAAATTAAAAGATAGTTATATTATTGCACTTACAATAGATGGGAAACCATTATCTAGTATAGAACTAGCAAACAAGATAGAAGATATTAAAACATATCATTCTTCTAATATTACTTTTATTATTGGTGGATCATTAGGTCTTTCTAATGAAGTAGTAAGAAAAGCTAATTTTAAATTATCGTTTTCTAGCATGACTTTTCCCCATCAATTGATGAGATTAATCCTTCTAGAACAAATATATCGTTCGTTTAGAATTAATAGTAACGAGCCGTACCATAAATAGTTGCAACTAATAATATACATAGACTAATAAAGCCCTTTTGGGCTTTTTACTTCAGACAATGTATGTCCTGTTTTTTTTACGAATACCTGATATAATATAAATAATTGAAATTATTGACAGTGTCAATATAATAAAAGGAGATAAACATGAATAATATGAAATATGATATTTATGACAAACCGAAGTCTTA
>LGVF01360460.1_pt1 | contig 16733 bp, 12 predicted proteins | sample 469901 | NCBI WGS metagenome assembly LGVF01 (sample SAMN03893561, study PRJNA290197) | marine sediment metagenome | material: sediment; isolation source: combined push core samples #3730, #5133, and #5579 collected at Hydrate Ridge | place: Pacific Ocean: Hydrate Ridge
GCTTCATCAATCAGAATCGAGTCAACCTCATCAACGATGGCAAAGTTCAATTCGCGTTGAACGTACTCACTCAACTCAAACTTCATGTTATCGCGTAGGTAATCGAAACCAAACTCGTTGTTGGTACCATAGGTGATATCGGCTTGATAGGCTGCACTACGCTCCTCGTCGGTAATCCCATGGACTATGCAGCCAATGGAAAGCCCCAAAAAGCGGTGAACCTTACCCATCCATTCCGAGTCACGACTGGCGAGATAATCGTTAACGGTAATAACATGAACCCCTTTGCCGCTCAGAGCATTCAAGTAGGTGGCAAGGGTTGCCACCAATGTTTTACCTTCACCCGTTTTCATCTCAGCAATCTTGCCAGCATTCAGCACCATGCCGCCGACCAACTGAACATCAAAATGACGCATTCCTAACACCCGCCATGCTGCTTCACGAACTACAGCAAAGGCTTCAGGCAGTAAAGCATCGAGGGTTTCACCATCAGCGTAGCGCTGTTTAAACTCATCCGTTTTGGCTTGCAATGCCGCATCATCAAGAGCCTTAGTCTGCTCCTCTAGCTCGTTGATTATGACGACCATTTTATTCAGCTGTTTGAGTTCACGATCGTTTTGGCTACCAAAGATTTTCTTAGATATGGAACGGATCATCAAGATTCTCCGATTAAAGTAATGAATTTTGTATTGACCATGTTGATCTTAGCCCGGAGCAAAGAACAACAAAAAGAATAAAAACGATTAAAATGACCAGAAAATTTACCACACTCCTTGCATGGCGACAACGTCAATTTTATTGTAAACAAGCTAACGAAAGGCTAACATTCCAAAGCGAGTAAATTGTTCCACCTTATCTGTTCACCCAGTTCCGTGGATTCAGATTTTTCAAGAGGAGTTTCTATGTCATCGTGTTCCATTTGGTCATCGCGGCCCCGTACTGTGCTTAACGCTATCATCGCGGTCTGTTTACTACTCCCCATCGGCTGCACAACGGCCACGCCGCACTGGAACATTACACCCGAAAGCGACACGAGTTGTATCGAGCTGTGGCACGATATGGAACAAAGCTTTTCAAACAACGATATTTACGATGTCGCCAGTGCACGAGTTGGTGGCTATCCTTTCCTGCGCAGCAACCGCTTTTATGCCGCAGCGGCGTCTCAATTTGAACACCCCGAGCAACAACGACAAATTATCCACCAGTTGCAGCAACTTGACCTTGAGGGCCGCTATCGCGAGCTAAACCGTTTGCCGAGTTCTGAGCAACAACGTCTTAGCCTGCGATGGGCAGGAGCTCCATCATTAGGGGCGTTAAAAGCGAAAGTCTCTCGATGTTCGTCAAAGTTTTTGCGGCAAACCTTTAACCAAGAAAACTTTTATCAACCGTTGACCCAAACACTTGCTATTGACGATGATTATTCCTCATGGCAACGAACCGTTGGCGTCTATCCATTGGCATCGTGGTTCGTCAGTTCATCAGCACATCGCGCTCACCTTAAGATACAACAAAAGATTCAAGCATACGATCCCACACAACAGACACAAAACAGTATCACCTACCGTCCGCAAGTGCGCAGACCGCTATCACACAAAGCAATGAGGGCAATTTTAAAATCAACACGCGACAACTGGATCAGTACCTCGCTACTCAGTTCAGCAGACATGCAACGAATTGCTCACAGCTGGGCGCCATCTCTTCGTCAATTTATTGATCCTGAAAATGGTACCAACAACTTAATCGGTCGTGTCCGTCGCGACAACGGCACCATCAATGTCGATACCCAGCAGCCAACCGTTTATTACTACACCTCACACACTCTGTTACAAGGGCAACCAACTATTCAAATCAACTATGTGTTTTGGTATGCCAGTAATCACAGCAAAAAAATATCATGGTGGGCGCGTGGCAACATGGATGGCTTCACCCTGCGCTACACTTTGACCAGAACGGGCGAACTAGCGATGGTTGACATCATCAAAAACTGTGGTTGCTACCACGGCTTTATCCCCAACGACGCGCTGTTTGACATCGAAAACCTCAAACAGCCTGAGCGTGGTGCTCAAATCTTACAACACCTGCCACAACACGATGAACGACAGCGACTTGAGGTTGTACTTTCCGACATCCATCAGATTCTGCACGTATCAACTGCGAATAAAAACGTTCCAGCACAGCAATTGTACCTGCTTCGTCCCTACAGTGACCTTGAACAACTGGTCGACGAGGAGGGCCATACCAGCAGTCTATTCAACGCTCAAGGGATCGTCCCTAACACCACCCGCGCAGAAGCAGCCATGCTGTACTCGATGGGGATTAAATCTGTCGGCAGCATGCGCCAACGAGGTCACCAGCCCATCACTCTCATCGGCCTTGATCACTTTGATAATCCGCATCTGTTCGATCAAACATTTCACTATTTACAGCCGCCCACTAAGCCAGACCGTTACCTACGCCGCAGCAGCAGTGGGCTGTCAAAGCGGGTTAATAGCCTTAAGCAGATGACGCAGCAACCCTCTCCGGGCAAGAGGCTGTTACCATGATAAACGACGTAATGATTAGAATAATTGTGGTCGTAATCGCCCTCTGCGCCCCGACCAACACTAAAGCTTACGCACAAGTTGATGGCCACAGTAACGACCAGCCACCATTCACACAAACACGCTATGCTCTAGCGATCAACGGCGGTCAATCTTACTCACCAACGAATGAGATTCAATTTGCTCAAGGGGCGGCAATCGCTCTATTTGATTACGATAAGGTTTGGCCACACAGCGCGCCAGAACCTCTACGCTTTAAAGTTGAAGCAGCTGTTGGCATGGCGAGCACGCCACATGGTCGCGCCCTGATGTCGGTTAACATGCTGGCCCTCTACTTTATCGAGCCCCTCGCCACCTCGACACTACGACCCTATATTGAAGCAGGGATCGGCGTAAGCTATAGCGACTACCTAGTTGAGGACCAAGGATCACGGTTCAATTTCAATCCCCAATTAGGAATCGGTAGTGAAATCACGAGCAATGGTGGGCCACCGTGGTTCATCGCCTGCCGCTTGCACCATATCTCTAACGGTGGACTTGATGATGACAACCGTGGTATCAACTCTGCACTGATTCAAATTGGACGATTCTTTTAATTCTAAGATACAACAGGTGGAGACGTTAAAAATGCGACACTGCAAACACACCATTATCCCCGCTATGTTATTCGTTGCCCTGTGCCTATCAACAACGGTCTATGCATTAGATAAAATTGATCACGGCAATGCCTCACAGAGCTGTATGATCTCAGCCATGGAAAGTGGTTTATTTGAAGAGCTGAGCCTCGGTGAGCTCCGTCAACGCTGCGCAACGATGACTGGGCGAACGACGATTGAACGCACCATCGCTCAAAATGCTAAAAAAGACCAACCTGTCAGCTTATTGGAGCAACGCCTCGATACAGAAGAAGCGGGCGAGCACAACCCGTTTACCCTCACAGCACACCGGCGCAACTACCTACTGCCTGTCACATACAACAATAATACCAATGGTCGCCCCTTTGATGTCGATAGTGACGAAGTAGAGAACGTAGAAGCGAAATTTCAGATCAGCTTTAAATTCCCTATTTGGAATGACATCATCGGTGATGCTGATCTATGGGGAGCCTACACCAACATATCGTTCTGGCAGGCCTATAACGATACCCACTCCAGCCCATTTCGTGATTCAAACCATGAGCCAGAGATGTTCTTAGCCTTTCAAGGAAAACGAAAATTCCTCGGTTTTCAAAATACCTACAACACCTTTGGCGTTGTCCATCAATCCAATGGTCAGGGAGGATCACGCTCACGCAGCTGGAACCGCGTCTATCTTCATTCAGTCTTTGAACGCGGCAACTTTGCCATCGCCTTCAAGCCTTGGTATCGCCTACCTGAAGATAAGAAAAGTTCTACAACTGACCCTTCAGGCGATGACAATCCTGACATTGATCGTTTTATGGGTTATGGCGAGATTACCGCTGGCTACAAACTCGATGAACACGTTTTTTCAGTGATGCTGCGTAACAACCTGCGTGGCTCGGGCAACAAGGGAGCCGTTCAACTCGATTGGACCTTCCCCTTGACCCAACACCTCAAAGGGTATGTTCAATACTTCAACGGCTATGGTGAAAGCCTCATCGACTATAACGCTTCAGTCAATCGCATTGGCGTGGGTATTGTTCTAACCGATGCTCTATAGCACCCAACATAAAGTTCCATGATAAAAGGCCAGCTTTCTTAACGAAAGCTGGCCTTTTATTTACAAAACAATTGTCAAACTACCCGTTACAAAACCACTAACTCTTCAGCTGAATAAGTCAACGGTTCAACACCATCATCGGTGACCACGTAGGTATTTTCAATCCCCACAGCACCAAGGTCGGCATACACCGCTTTGGGTTCAAAGGCAAAAGTCATGTTTTTTTCGAGTAACTGCTCGTTAAAACCGCGAGCGATAAATGGGAATTCATCCAACTCGGTACCAACTCCGTGACCAATGAACGACACTTGTGCGCCAGTAACGCCCATAAACGAATCTTTGTAGCCTAACTCACAGGCGAGTTGGTAACAACTATCATACACCGCCCCCCAACTCACACCCGGGCGAGCGATAGAGACCATGTGCTGCTGAATTTTAACCATGTCAGCGTAGGCGGTAACTAACAGTTCAGGCAAGCCACCGACACAGAAGGTTCGAGTTTGGTCACAAAGGTAACCATCTGCAGCACCGAGAAAATCGACAATGATGGGCTCATTGCGGCCGATCACCTTATTCCCTGCACCCTGACCAACCGCTGGGGTAACACCGGGGCCGCCAAGTGGGGTGTCACTAAAGGCTGGAGTTGAGCTGGCAGAACCTGAGAAAGCATGTCCGCAGTAAAACTCTGAATTAAAGGCGCGCATTCGAGTGATCCCTTGGTGGCCACTGAGTCGTGCAGCAAACTCTAACTCGGCAGACAACTCAAGATCGGTCATCCCTTCACGGATAATGGCTTTCGCCCGTTGATAGATGGCCTCCTCCTGCTTGGCTGCTTGACGCATCAAATTAAGCTCATACTCCGATTTAATCATCCTCACTAGTCGAAGAAAAGGTGTAACATCCCGCACTTCGGCACCAGCAAACGGCTTAGTGAAACGGTTATAGGTGGTAACAGGAACCACATCCAGCTCCATCGCCATCACCTTGGGTAGGGCGATCCCATGCGCGGCCATAATATCAGGAAGGTTGCGTGGACTTTTAAAGGGGATAACATATTCGAGTTGCGACTCTTTTTTAGCGCGCGCTAGATCCTTACGCACGCAATACACGGGAGTCCCCTGAGCAGGAACAATGAGCGCCCCCTGCTGAATTGAACCGGTAAAATAGAAAAGGTCGGCATTTTGTAACAACAGGGCAACATCAATCCCTTGCTCGCAAAGATGTTGCTGTAACGCTTGGCAGCGCTGGGTTAATTCTGATTTCGGTGTAATCATCATACTGGCTCCTTGGTTTTTATTCCCCTGTGGTTTTTATTCCCCTATAACGCAATCAGGCATCCACAATGTGGATGCCTGAATTATAACGTCTATGCCATTTCAACCTGTTCAGCGTCTTCGAGCTGAAGGTCTTTAATCGCCATCTCTCTTAACTTAAACTTTTGAATTTTGCCACTGGCTGTCATCGGGTACTCATCAACAAATTTGATGTAATACGGTATCTTGTAATTTGCAATCCGGCCCTTACAGAATGTCTTCACATCCTCTTCGGTTAGAGTTGCGCCCTCTTTGACCTTGATCGCAGCCATCGCTTGCTCACCAAATTTACGATCAGGAACCCCGTAGACTTGAATGTCTGAAACAGCCGGATGAGTGTAGAGAAACTCCTCAATCTCACGGGGATAAATATTCTCACCGCCGCGGATGATCATGTTTTTAATCCGACCCGTAATTTTACAATAGCCGTTCTCATCCATTACCGCTAAATCACCGGTATGCAACCATTGGTCACTATCCACAGCAAGAGCCGTAGCTTCAGGAAGATTGTAATAGCCTTTCATTACTAAATAACCTCGACAGCACAACTCCCCTTGCTTACCTGCTGCCAACGTTTCCCCTGTTTCAATATCAGCAATTTTCACTTCAACATGGGGCAACGCTCGGCCAACCGTGGCGACACGCAATTCAACGGGATCGTCGGTACGCGTTTGAGTAATAACCGGTGACGCTTCCGTTTGACCATAAGCGATGGTCACTTCAGAGATATGCATATCGCGAATCACCCGCTTCATCACCTCAATCGGGCAAGGTGAGCCAGCCATAATCCCCGTGCGTAAACTGGTTAAATCATAACGCTCAAAGCTGGGATGCTCCAGTTCGGCAATAAACATCGTTGGCACACCGTGAAGAGCGGTACATTTTTCAGCTTCAACCGTAGCCAATACCGCCTCAGCAGTAAAGGTTTCCACAGGAACCATCGTCGAACCATGGGTAACACAGGCGAGGACACCGAGAACACAACCAAAACAGTGAAAAAATGGTACCGGAATACACAGGCGATCGTGCTCGGTAAAACGCATACATTCGCCAATATTATAGCCATTGTTAACAATGTTGTGATGAGTGAGCATCACCCCTTTAGGAAAACCTGTGGTTCCCGAAGTGTACTGCATATTGATGACATCGTCTTCATCGAGAGAGGCTCTGACCTGCTCATATTCCTCATCAGAGATCTCCTCACCCAACGCCTCAATGGCGTTAAAGTTGGACATTCCTGCGGGTGTTTCATCACCGATATATACGACAGTCTTTAAATGCGGCAGTGCGGCACAGTTGAGCTCAGAACCATCGCACTCTCTTAACTCAGTCGCAACGTCATAAACAGTATCGACATAGTTGGTGTCTTTAAAACCATCAACCAAAAATAGCATTTTCGAATCGGACTGCTTAAGAACATAATCAAGTTCTGATGATTTATAGCTGGTATTCACTGTCACCAACACCGCACCAATTTTAGCCGAAGCAAACTGGACAATAACCCACTCCGGAACATTAGTAGCCCAAATGGCCAGATTATCCCCTTTTTCGATCCCCATCGCCAGCAGCCCTTTAGCGACTCGATCACACATCGTATCGAACTGCTGGTAACTGTAACGGATGTCGCGGTCGGGATAGACCAGAGCATCATTCGCAGGAAAACGACGAGCCATCTCTTCGAGGATACCACCAACGGTGAAGTGCATTGTTTCAGACATGAAAAATATCTTTCTTCTGGATAAAGTCCCCCATCAACAAAGTGAAACACACCTTGAAGGGGAGTGATTTGTCACGGATTTATATACAATTTTTTAAAAGAGTTTTCTGAATAACATAGTAAAAATAGCCCCGTCAAACCAAAACAACACACGTTGACACATGAATTAGCCATTACGATTTTGTTTTGCGGCAATCATACGCCGACAGTTGTTAACGATGGCCGATGAAACGTTACGGCTCTTAGCTAACATGCGTACATCTTTATCATTCATGGTCGACAAAAACCGGATAGCCTTCGGTAGTGGCGTACGGGGATGCATAATCAAAGCATGGCGAACAGCGTAATTTTTAAGCCACTCTCGATTAAGCAAAATCTCGCGAACAACATCCTCGCTACTGCTACGGTTTTGAGCTAAAAAAAGAATCTCACCATCGGTGATGCGTGGGTTTCTTAACACGGCACTGCTCACGGTTTTATTGGAATCTTTCACCAAAATATTGCGCCACTCTTTATCGCCCGTCATGGCCATTTTCACTTTTTCAGCCATCCCAAGTTCAAGAACCATCTTCTGTTTATTGATGGTTTGTGTCTCTTCATATTCACCAGAGAATTCATCGTCATCATCAACACCTTCATCGGTGGGGTTTGAAGAAACGCCGATGGACATAGTCTCTTCAATGACACGCTTCATGTCATCGGGAGCCTGTTTATTCTCTAACACCGCCGCCCTAACAACGGGGGGAAACCCCTGCACAAAGGTGTCGTCACAAAAATGACTTAGAATTTCATAGCTACAGTTGGCAAAGATATGCACCCACGTTTCATCGAGAACAGCGGGGTTACGCCGCAAAAGGACCAGTGTGCCCAAATCGTCAATACGGACGCGAGCGATAGAATCTAAGACACGTGGATGCTGTGCCGAGCTTTCAAGTACTGGCCGCAAGGCACTATTGGAACTTTGCAGCATGGTCTGCTTGGCAACCTCTTTCAGCTCATCACTACCATGGAGCGAAAACAGAAACAGCGCATGCACGTAATCAACACTATTCAACGTTCCATGTCCACGTGCAATCTTCATTTGTTCTGAGGGATCAGCATCTTTAGCAAACAGCGCAGCGACCTCAGGCGATACCTGAAGTCGCTGCGCTGGCTTTTCATTTTGTGTTGTATCTGGCAATATTAACGATCCTCTTCGCTACGAGCGGCCAAAACTTTAGCCGTCAAATGGGATGGAACCTCTTCATAGTGGGAAAACTCGGTGGTGAACAATCCACGATCAGAGGTCATGGAGCGTAGTTCTGGGGCATAACGCAACACCTCAGCCATGGGTACTTGAACGACAATGGATTGACTCCCCGCCTGAGGTTCAACACCGAGCACTTTACCACGACGTGAGTTCATGTCACCAATCACATCGCCAATATAAGCATCCGGAACGATCACTTCCATTTTCATGATCGGTTCTAACAGCACGGGCCGTGCTTGCTCTAACCCTTTTTTAAGCCCCATTGAACCAGCAATTTTAAATGCCATTTCAGATGAATCAACGGAATGGTGCGAGCCATCGAACAAAGTCACTTTGACATCGACAACCGGATAGCCACCTAAGCTCCCTTTGCCAAGTGCCTCTTCAACCCCCTTATTAACCGCAGGGATATATTGCCGTGGCACAACGCCACCGACAATTTTATCAACAAACTCATAACCACCACCCGTACTAAGTGGCTCGATCTCTAACCAAATATCGCCAAATTGGCCGCGACCACCCGATTGTTTTTTGTATTTACTCTGTAGCTTAGTCGCACCTTTTATGGTTTCACGATAAGGGACCTTCGGTAATTCCAACTCCACCGACACACCATATTTACGTTTCAATTTTTCCACAGCAACTTCGATATGAACCTGACCCATGCCCGACAAAATCAACTCATGGGTCTGTTCATCACGAGTAATTTTCAAGGTCGGATCTTCCTCAATCAAGCGCTGTAAGCCCGAATGAATCTTATCTTCATCGTTTTTACTACACGCTTTTAATGCAAAAGAGATCACCGGTTTTAGTTGAAGGAGACTCTCAAAAACAATCGCATCTGTTTCACTCGATAGCGTATCGCCAGTGGCTGTTTCTTTCATTTTCGCCACGGCAACAATATCACCCGCAACAGCCTTGGCGATAGACAGCTGTTTCTTACCTTCGAGTTGGTAGAGCTGACCAACGCGCTCAGTGATCTGCTTGCTGGAATTAAATACCGTTGAATCGGAGGACAACTCACCCGAATAAACACGGAACAGCGTCAGTTTGCCGGTGAAAGGATCACTATTGGTTTTAAACACCATTGCCGAAAACGGTTCGCTTTCGCTCGGTTGACGTTCCACAATCTCATCAGAATCTGGCCGGGTACCGATCTGTACTCCTTTATCCAACGGCGAGGGTAAACAGTGATTCACATAATCAAGCAACTGACGAACACCAATATTTGCCGTAGCGCTACCGCAAAGAACAGGGGTAAACACACCCGTTAATGTTCCTTCGCGTAGTCCACGTAACACCTCTTCACGTGAAAGATCTTCCTCTTCAAGATACTTCTCCATCAGCGCATCGTCGGCATCAGCAACCGCTTCAAGCAGTACAGTACGCAACCGCTGGGCTTCATCACGATACGACTCGGGAATCTCACTTTCGACATACGTCCCTTTCTCATCAAACTGGAACGTACGCGCTGTCATCGACACCAGATCGATGATTCCGTTAAAATCACTCTCTTGACCGATGGGCATATTAACCAGAACCCCACGGCAACCAAGAGTTTTTTCCATATCATCAACGGCACGCAAAAAATCGGCGCGCTCACGATCCATTTTATTGACAAAGGCCACCATTGGAACCTCAAACTCTTGGCTCCATGCCCAAATTTTCTGTGTTTGCGCCTTAACACCTGAAATAGCTGAAACGATCATCACCGCACCGCCTAAAATTCTTAAGCAGTTACGGGTATCATGTAAAAAATTGGAATACCCTGGAGTATCGACAAGATGGAGGCTGTGGTTTTCCCACGCACAGTGATGCAGACTAGAACTGATGGTAATTTGGCGTTTAATCTCTTCTGGCTCAAAATCCATATTGGAACTACCGTCGTCAACCTTACCAAGTCGATCGGTCATGCCAGTGTTAAACAACATGGCTTCAATCAAAGACGTTTTACCCGCCCCGCCATGTGCAACAACGCCTAGGTTTCGCAGATTAGCTGTGTCGTACTTTCCCATGGTTACCCCTTTCATTACGAGTGTTAGAGGAACATCACAAAGTCATTTTTACGGACAACAATAGCGTATCGAACAAATAAACCTTTTATTTCATTGGCAATCAGTCTACACCAAAAGGGGGTAATTAACTCCTACAGTTTAGATGATAAAGGTGTAGCAGCCCATCAAGAGTTAGCATCGGATCAACTTCGTCGATGGTTTCAGACGCCTTGGCGATTTGCTCAGCAAGGCCCCCTGTAGCGATAACCCGCGGCGTTCCGCCCACTTCGCGTTTCATCCGCGTTACTAACCCATCAACTAGGCCAGCATAACCATAGAGTAGCCCTGCTTGCATACTGTGAACCGTGTTTTTTGCCACAACTTTTGGCGGTTCAGTCAGCGCGACACGGGGCAACTTGCTGGCTTGCGAATGGAGTGCATCCGCAGAGATCCCCAACCCTGGAGCAATGGCACCACCGCAATACTCCCCTTCTGCACTAATATAATCAAAGGTGGTTGCGGTGCCAAAATCAACAACAATTAAACTCTGCGGGTGACGTTTATATGCTGCGACAGCATTAACAATACGATCAGCCCCCACCTCTTGCGGGTTATCGTAACAAATTGGCATCCCTGTTTCCATATCGGCATGAACTACATAGGCTTCCGAAGAGAGATACTTACGGCACATACGCGTTAAGGCATCAAGCATCGGCGGCACAACGCAAGAGATGATCACATCGTCAATGTCATTAAACCGCTCCTTAGAGAAGTCCATCAAATCATTGATCAACATCGCATATTCATCATCCGTACGAGAGTGATCGGTACGAATACGCCAACTATGGCGCAAGGTTTCCTCGCAAAATAATCCTAAAACGGTATTGGTATTTCCAACATCAACGACTAATAGCATCGTGATTGATTCTCCTATTTTTATAAACCCTCAACACAATCTATCGAAACGAATGTGTTGTCGGGATTGATTGCGGTAAGTCAAGTGACAACGTTGGACGCAAGCAAGCCCGACGACATACGTACCAACACAATTAACCGAATCGAATGGGCGGTCGTGGTGGATTGCGGGTAGTCAAGTGACAACGTTGAACGCAATCCACCTCGGCTGCCCATAACACCAAACAACATTTAGACGGGCCGCACATCACCAGCATAAACCACCTGCTGTTCCCCACTGGCTAAACGCAACAACAGCGCACCATCTTCAGCAATCCCCTCTACAGAGCCGGTAAAAATGGTACCGCCACAATCAACACTGACCTGACGGCCAACCATTTCAAATAACGCTTCCCATGCAAGACGAATGGGAATAAACCCTTGTTGGCAAAACAACTGATAGAGCCCATCAAGTTGACGATACAACTCCTGGGCAAACGCCAAACGGTCGATCCGTTGCCCGGTAGCAAGAAGTAACGAGGTCGCGGGATAGCGTAAATCATCAGGGAATTGATCTTCTGTCATATTCAAATTGACACCAATACCGAGAACGACATAATGAATCCCCTCCATCTCAGCGCTGATCTCATTGAGTAAACCGGCAATTTTTTTATCGTCGAGAAGAATATCATTTGGCCACTTCACCGCCACCTGAATATCAGCGACCGCCTCAACGGTACGAGCCACCGCAACAGCTGATAAAAACGTTAACTGAGCCGCTTGAATGGGTAAGATTGTCGGTCGTAGCAGAATTGAGGTGTATAGATTTACCGCCGCCGGAGAGCTCCATGCACGCCCCATCCGCCCGCGACCAGCGCTCTGCCCTTCAGCGATAACGACCGTGCCGTGTTCTGCCCCCTGTTCACCAAGCTGTTGTGCGCGCTGATTGGTTGAATCGGTCTCACTAAAATACTCGACACGCTTGGCTACGAATTGCGTTTCCAAGCCAAACTGCACAGCCATCGGCAACAAAAGGTCGGGTTGAGCAACAAGGTGGTAGCCACGCGAAGGAACCGCTTCAATCGCATAGCCCATTTCACGCAAGTGACCAATATGCTTCCATACCGCCGCGCGACTCACGCCCAATTTTTGACTGATATCCTCACCAGAGAGAAACACATCTCCTGCGCTGAGAAATAAACTCAAAATTTGATCCCGTAATCCAGTTTCAGCCATAGGGTATCTTTTCTTTGCTAAATAGATTTATTGAAACAACATCGAAATATCAACCGCCGGGCTTGAATGGGTCAATGCACCAACCGAGATCAAGTTGACCCCAGTTTTAGCAATATCAGACACCGTCTCAAGGTTAACACCACCTGACGCTTCTGCAATAGCTCGACCATCAATCAGTTCAACCGCCTCGCGCATGGTATCCAGATCCATATTATCTAGCATGATAATATCGGCACCCGCATCCAACGCTTCGCGTACATCGTCCATATTCTCTGTTTCAACTTCAATTTTAAGGGTATGGGGAGCACGTTTTTTTGCACCAGCAACAGCAGCGGTAATACCACCAGCAGCAGTGATATGATTCTCTTTAATCAACACGCCATCGTACAACGAGGTGCGATGATTCTGACCACCACCCATCCGTACTGAATATTTATCAAGTACACGCAGGCCCGGCATGGTTTTACGCGTATCAACGATAATAGCATCTGACTCAGCCACCGCTGCAACGAATGCCGCCGTATGAGTCGCAATACCACTCATCCGTTGCAACAGATTCAAAGCAACCCGCTCCCCTTGCAGCAAGGTGTGGGCATCGCCCTTAATCCAAGCGATCACCTCACCGCGCTTAACGAAGCCGCCATCTTCTCGCAACGCGTCAAAGGCTACATTGGCATCAAGAAGAGTAAAAACACGCTGTGCGACCTCTATCCCAGAGAGATAAAAATCCTCTTTAGCAACCAGTTCGGCCTGTGCAGGCGTCCCTTTTGGTACTGTTGACAAGGTAGTGATGTCACCAGAGCCAATATCTTCTTGTAGTGCCGTCTGAATAATACGATCAATTTCAAACACAATTTTTCTCCATAACATGTTGATAATACTAATTATATACCATAAGAGATTCAGCGCAGACAACTGAAAACGAGGCACTGTCACTCAACAGAAAACCATGGACATTGTGCCAGAATATGATAAAAAACAAGGATTGATAAGTAAAACTTCTAAGGGAGGCCTATTGTGTTCATAAAAAATACAACATTTCACCTAGCATCATCATTTTTTTCACCGAAACAATCTGTGATTTTACTGATGTGCACCCTCGTGATGATGAGTGGTTGCGTGAGCAAAGAGGCCTTTCAACAAGCCGTCGATAAAAATGCGACCTTAAATAATGAGATGGCGGTACAGCGTCAGCAAATTGCCCAACTTCAAGCGGCAGCGCAGAACCTTACTCAACATATTGAGAACAAAAAAACCGAGATTGAAGCGCTGCAACAACAAAATATCGAAGCGATGGCTGAACTTGAACGACAATCAAGTATTTACGGTGCCCGCACCGTTGCTTCGCAGCAAAAGATTGATCAACTGAACCAGCAACAGCAAGCATTAGAACAAGAGCGGCAACGCACCGAGGAACGCTTTCAGGAACTTCAGGTGATCAGCGAAGAGAAAACAGGAACGATCTCTGAGTTGGAGAATAACCTTGAACTGGAACGGCTTGCTCGTGAAGCGCGAATTGCAGAACTCGCGCAAACCTACGACACCTTGGTAGCCAGCCTTGAAGATGAGATTCATCGCGGCGAAGTGACCATCAGTAAACTCAAGAATCGTTTGACGGTCAATCTGGCGCAAAAAATCTTGTTCCCATCAGGCTCAGCAGGGTTGTCAAGTGAAGGGCAAGAGGTCATTGCTCAAGTGGGTGAAGTACTCAAAGGCGTTGCTGACAAAACGATTCTCGTCGAGGGGCACAGCGACAATTTTAAAATTAGCCAAACGCTACAACAAAAGTTTCCCAGCAACTGGGAGCTTTCTGCAGCACGCGCAGCAAGCGTTGTGCGCTATCTACAAAGCTCAGTTGGCATTGCAGGAAAGAAACTCTCTATTGGTGCCTACGGCCCCTATCGGCCGATAGCTGACAACGCAACGGAAGAGGGCCGTGCTCAAAACCGTCGCATCCAAATTATCCTTGTGCCAAGAGAGTCTTAAACGGTTGCGACAACAAAGGCTGACTAAGGATTTAGATCACGCCACACTTGCAACCACACCTTTTCGAGATTGACACCGCGAATCCGACAATCCTGCTCACCGGTGGGATTGGCGCGCAGGATATCAACCATGCAACGCTCATCAAGGGCAATGGATGTCGCGATGTTAATTTCGGCCGATAACCCCATCGAGCCATCACAAAAGAAGCCATGCGCTACCCCTTCTGAATAAAAAATCAGCTCCACACGATCAGCACTGTGTAAACGTAGGCAACCACTAAACTGCTCTTTTTTCAGCCGAGCCATCAAGCGCTGAATGTCTAACAGTTCAACAAGTTGATCACGCGCTTCCACTTTTGCCTGACAGAACTGACGCACATAGGAGATAAAATCGTCCTCTAAGCGGTACACTCCCATCAAACATTTATCGCCCTGAACTTCACGAAAAATCATCTGCAGTGCCAACTCGCCGCACAACCGCTCGCGTCGTTCTTCGCCGACATAACGCTGCCACAACGCAGCAACAATTTGTCCTTTTACATAACCAATAATTCCATTTCCCTGCGCAACCTCAAAAGAGAGATAGCCACTAAAATGATTGGCACACATCTTTTGTAACGCATCGGGCATTTTCAATTTCGAGGTATCGAGTTGCTCTTTAATGGTTTTACCGCGAGGTAATAAGCGCATGGATCTACTCCTCAAGTTCAGCAATTTCAAGCTGCAACTGCTCCCATTGTTGATACAATTTTTCAAGCACACTCGCTAAATCAGAATGCTGCTTCGTCTTCAAATTAAACTGCTCATGATCTTGATATAAGTCTGGCTCAGCAAGTTGCGTTTCAAGTTCACCGTTTAGTTGCTCCTGCCCTTCAATCTCAGTTTCAAGCTGTTTGAGCTGTTTTTGTAATTTGCGACACAGGCGTTGTTCCTCTTTGCGTTTCGCATGATCTTTTTTACGCTGATCTTTATCTGGGCTGTCCGCAGCTGAATTTGATTGTGCGGTATGTTCAACGCGATTTTCACCGTGCTGATTCACCCCTTCAGCCTGTTTAGTCTGTAAAAAATCGGCGTAATTGCCAGTGTGGGAGGTGATATGCCCCCCCTCAACGTCAATGACTCGCGTCGCAAGTTGATCAACAAAATAGCGATCATGAGAAACAAACACCAAGGTGCCAGCATAGTTATGTAACGCCTGCAACAACACATCTTTCGATTGCAGATCAAGATGGTTGGTCGGCTCATCAAGAAGCATGAGATTCGCGGGCCGAAGCAATAAAATGGCCAACGCTAAACGGTTGCGCTCACCACCCGAAAGCACCGAAACTCGTTTATGAACATCATCGCCACTAAATAGAAACGTACCTAGAACATCGCGCAAACGCGGCACCATATCTACTGGAGATTTTGCCGTGATCTCTTCGAGAACGGTATTAGTTTTTTTGAGCGTCGCCGCCTGATCTTGGGCAAAATAAGCCAGCTCAAGATTATGCCCCTCTTTGCGTTGACCTTCACTCGGCTGCTCAATTCCAGCCAACATCCGCATCAGCGTTGACTTACCCGCACCATTGGCACCTACCAGAGCAAGGCGTTCTTCGCGCGTTACCGTTAGATTTACACCTTGCAATACTTGGTGATCACCATAACATTGGCCAGCATCCACTAACTCTAACAACTCCTTACCGCCGCGCGAGGGTTGAGGGAAATTAAAGGCAATCTTTTTCCGCTGTGGTGGAATTTTAATACGGACAATTTTTTCAACTTGGCGAATCCGGCTTTGAACTTGGCTGGCTTTATTTGCTTGATAGCGAAAACGGTTGATAAACGCTTCAACCCGTTCTATCTCTTCATCTTGACGCTGTTTGGCAGCGCGCAAGGCGGCAACACGGCGATCTCTCTCTTTAAGATAAAGAGTATAGTTCCCCGGATATTCCGTTAGATCACCGTTCCAAACCTCGACAATACGTTGGACCACTTGATCCATAAAATAGCGATCATGAGATACCAAAACCACGGCGAAGGGGTAGTTGCTGAGGTAGCTCTCAAGCCAATCTCGCGCAGGGAGATCAAGATGGTTCGTTGGCTCATCAAGGAGGAGGAGATTGGGCCGTTGCAGCAGTAAGCG
>LGVF01263770.1_pt1 | contig 16712 bp, 18 predicted proteins | sample 469901 | NCBI WGS metagenome assembly LGVF01 (sample SAMN03893561, study PRJNA290197) | marine sediment metagenome | material: sediment; isolation source: combined push core samples #3730, #5133, and #5579 collected at Hydrate Ridge | place: Pacific Ocean: Hydrate Ridge
ATCGACAGGATTCAAAAATCCTTACTCTGATTTGCTTTGGAACTAACATACAAGGGCGGACTCTTTGCGATGCCATCATTATTCGCTTTGATCCTCAATGGAGCACAAGCCCATCAAGCGCAAAGCCAGGGCGTTTTCGACGGTAGTTGTATAACGCCACGAGTAAAGCTTCTGGCTAAACTTGCCGGTATCCAGGTATTTACATTTGTGCCAGAGCTCAGGGTGCTTGGCTCTGATGGTGTCTCTCTGGAGGAATGTAAGAGATATTAACTTTTTCACCTTGTTCTCCACGGCCTGACGTCAATTGGGGTGACTCTATAATCAAACGCTTTAACCGATAGAATATACAACAAATTGGCTGAAAGCTGAAATAGGCAACTAAAACTTCGCCGGTCCCGGCCGGCCAGCCGGGTTGCTTTCTTTGCTAGTCCTAAGAAAGTAACCAAAGAAAGGACGGATTGGCTGTCGCCGAGACTTCTGTCGCGAGAGTTGGTGAATCAATCTCCCAACGGAGCACAATTAACGCGAATCCGCTTCGTCGTCAGCCCTCCTGCTATTGAAACAGCCTGCAAGCAGGGAGCGGCAGAGAATAACGTAGCGATGTTGCATATGCGCTATTGGTTTTACACCCAACAACAACTGCGACCTCCCTTGCGACAGAGAAGCGGACTGATCGTCTCAGCAACACCTGTCGGAAGATAGGAAGCGGCAAAGAAACTGCCGACGCTGCGGCGCGGCCCAATGCTCGTTAGTCTTCTCCTCCCCTACGCGCCAGCAATGCCCCACGCAGTGACAAGGCACTTTTTGCTTCCTTTTTGTTGCCGCCTGGACAAAAAGTAGGGCGTCTGACGCGACCCGTCGGTCTTAAAATCCAACCTTCAAAACTATTCCTCCGAACAACCCTGCTGCAATTCCAAGGTAGCTATCAACCCAAATTTCGGCTGGAAGACCTGCGGCAAATCGAGGTCTTTTGTGGTACTGATCCACAACGTGGGGATACCGGGATCCGCTTCCGGACTCTTACCCTGAAGGTCGGTCAGATAAATCAAGCAACCGGCATTGGGCACATTTGTTATCGCCCAGTCAAAAGGCGGACACAAGTCAGTGCCACCATGCCCTGTAACTTTCAGGTCCACAGGATATTCATCCGGCGTAATAGTCTCGGTAGCGGATATCTCACAGTCGCAATAAACGACACTCACGGTGGCCGGATAGTTCAGCAGGATGTCGTTCAACTCTGCCTGAAACTGGTTTAACTCTTTTTGCGTGATGGAGCCGGACGTATCTATGGCCAGGACGAGAGGCTTCATTCCGTTAGAGCGAAAGCTGGGCAGGTAGATCCCGTCGGCGATGTGACGTCGGTTGGGTTGGTTCCACGAATAGTCGTTGCGGGCCGTATGATCGATGAAGGACCTCAACATTTCGCGCCAGTCAAGGATGGGGTGAACCAGTTCATTCACCAGCCGTGCAAGGGAGCCGGGCAACTTCCCTTGGGCTTTAGCCGCTTGCGCGGCTTGTTGAATGGCAACGGTTACTTCAGCTTCTTCCCGATCCCTGTCCGCTTTGGTTAGCGGCTTGCCGTACTCGTCCTTGGCATCTTCAAAGCCGCCGCAACCGCCAGGATCTCCATCCTCAAGGTCGTCATTTCTTTCGACTTCACAATCATCGTCACCGGACCCATCAGGTAATCGATTGTAAATTTGTTCCGCGGCCAAGTTACTGAAGTCTTTATGGTACAAGGCTTTGGGCAACATACTGAGACCGGCTTCTTTGAGGATGCCATTGATGGCATAATCGCCGGCCTTATTGAATCTACCCAGATTACGGGCGCTACGTCTAAGAGGATGGAAGTGAGCGACATGCATGACCAGATGGGCGAGCACAAAAACAATCTGATCGATCTGCAGCGCGTTGATAAAATCGGGATTATAGCGAATTTGCTTTCCGTCAGTGCAGGCGGTTTTTATCTCCTTATCCTCACGCAACCGCATGCGAAGCAGCAGGGTAGCAAAAAACGGGTGATCCAGCACCGTCCTTGCAATCGCTTTTGCCAGCTTTGAGGATTTTTTCATCGCTTTGCCTTCCCAGATGGGCTAGTTCAAGAGTGTGGATAGTGCCCGCTGCAGACATTGTCGAGAAGATTGCAGAGGGCTGCCATCTTTAGCCGATCAAAGCAGCAGGTCGCCATTTTCTTTGGCCCAGCGGCTGAACTCTTTGGAGGTCGCCAGCTTGGGTTCGGCTTGCAGTGCATCGCGCAACCAGACGACCTGGAATTCGGAAGGCAGCCGCTTCATGTAGCGAAAGGCCTGACCAGCGTTGTCTGTAGTTATCTTGCGACTCATGGCCCCGCAAAGAGCGTAGAGCACCGACGGCTCATCGGGAACGTCCGATTTATCCGGATCGAGCATGATCGATTCGATGTCGGGCAGGTCACGATATATTTGCAGGAAGGAGGTGAATTCAGCGGCTGCGCCGAACCCCAGGGCCCCGGCGAAAAAGGGTAGTTCCGCCTCGAAGGGCAACTTGCCCATAAACCGACCGATACTGGCCCAAACCCGTGGGCAGGGAAAGGAATTGCCCTGCGCCTTGGGATCAAAATGATGCAGCAGATCGGGCCGCAGGCGCAAGAAGCCGATAATTTCGGATGGCACGTTATTATTAACAGCCCAGGCGCACCACTCATCCAGATCGGCAGCCAGCTCCAGGTGAGTCGCAAAACGGGAACCCAGCGCCTTGCTGATCTTGCGGCTGAAGGTACCGTCGGTTACCCGGTTGCCCGCCGCCAGAATTCTCCACCCATCCGGCAAGGAATATTCGCCAAGTTTGCGGTCTAAGACAAGCTGCAGCAATGAACTCTGTACCGAATCAGGCGCCTGGGAAAGTTCGTCAAGGAACAGTAAGCCTTCCCCTTCCGAGGGCAGAAAGTTCGGTGGATTCCAGCGGGTGGTGCCGTTTTCTACCGACGGCACACCGCGCAGATCCACAGGATCCAGCAGCACCGCGCGGATATCTATCAGAGGCAGGTTCATCTCGGCGGCGACCTGGGCCACGATTTGGGATTTGCCGATGCCGGGCGGTCCCCAGAGGAACATGGGCACGTTAACGTCAAGTCCGCTCTTGAGAATCGCAATAGCCAGCGATGGTTTAACGTTTACTGCAGTCTCCATAATTTCTCCCTTTGAGGCAGTCCGACCGAGTAGAGTCGTTATATTTTGGGAAACAGATCGATTTGTGATTTAAAGATACAAAATAAAGGGTAGGAGCTACCTTGATCAATGTCAATTTCAGGTGGGTCTGTAACCAAAGCCTAGTAGTTATTAGGAGCACGAATTCTAGGCAGGTTCTTTTTAGACAAAAAATGGAATCAAGCAAAACTTGATCCCATTGATTCAGAATAATCAAACTAGCTGGCGGAAGTTATTCCTCAAGGCTGGCGATAAATGCATCCGCCTGGGCAATGGCCAGCTCCATGTCACGAACCAGATTATCGACGTTGGTCTGAACGGTGACGACCTCGCTGCTCAATCCGGCAATCGCCCTGGCGTTTAGATTGTGCTTCAGGAACAGCACCTGATCACGCAGAGGAATCAGGGCCGGTTCCAACCTAGATTCGGCCCTTTTCATGGCCTGCATCAGCCCCGCGTACCTACTTTGGGCAGCGTCGTATTTACGACGACTCGACCTTCGCAGTGTCTCGCTGTTGTATTGATCGATCTCGGCCCGCCACTCCTTGAACAGAGCCTTAGAAACATCCTCTACGGCGGCGATACGATCGTGCACCTCATCGGCCCCATCCTCGACTCTCTGCAAGGTATCGTTGAGGCGATTATATTCCTTTTCCAGATTACCACCCTGAAAATCGACAACGCTCTTGAACTGCTCAAGAGCCGTCAGAAACTCCTCCTTCGCGTCTTTCTGGCTGTCACGCGCTTCCTCGACGCGGTCAACCATGATCTCGCGTTTGTGCACGCCCACCGATTCCATGGCCTGGTAATACATGTTGCTACAAGCCGGAAGGGCAAACATAAGAGCGAGAGCCAAAATCCATTTAACTTTCATTGCATGTTTTCCTTTTCATCAACAGCTTAGTTGGTATCGTTCCAGGATTCTCAACTAGCGACTTTATGCGTCATCCTACTTTTTAACCATGCGATAGACTATCAGAAGCAGGATGGCCCCGCCGGTCGCCAGCACAAAAGAGCCGATATTAAATCCGGAAACCGTACCAAGGCCAATCATGTTCCCCAAAAATCCGCCAACGAAAGCACCGCCAATCCCCAACAGAATGGTAACAATGAAGCCCCCCGGATCTTTGCCGGGCAAAACGAACTTTGCCACAACACCGACGATCAATCCCATAATGATCCAAGTCAGAATGCCCATGGCCAATCTCCTTTCGTGGTGATGGATTAATTACTCGCCCCGTTTTTCGAGAATTGTGGAATATCAAAACTATTTGGAAAAAAACGGGGCGGATACAAGTCAGTTTAGCAAACTTCCATGACCCTAAATATAAGAACGACCTTTTTCTGATAGCAATCCTTTCAAAAGGATGACCCGGGTTATTTCAAAAACTCGATCTCTTCCAGCGTGGACATACGGCCGAGGACCGCGTTGCGATGGAGAAACCGGCCGAACCGCTACTTTAATCATTAAAAAGGGGCGGGATCAATCCCCGCCCCTTGCTTTATCTATTACTATTCAGCCTCAATCATCCTTCTGACAACCCGAGGTTAACGATTCGGTCGATTACTGCATCGGCCAGCGCCTTGCCAACTTTTTCTAAGGCGAGAATCCGCGCCCGGGATTCGACCAGCGAACCTTCTCGAATAGTAGTCCGCATTGCATCGAGTGCCCGTCCATCCGGAAGTACGAACGTGGTCTGTACTGCCGCCACCGCCCAGCACCATGGATCATTGGCCTTATACTCGTCAATACTCACCTCGGCGCAAATCGTCATTTCAACGTCAACACCATCAACCGTCTTAATGCCGATCTTATTAAGAGCGTTGATCATCTCGCCTGCGATGATCCCTTGTTCGTCACCGAAGATCTCAAGTGCAATTCGAATAGTAGCGGCTATCATATCGGCTCGTTCGGCAATCTGTGCACCGCTGTATGGTGCGGCAGCAACATAGCCAGTCGGCATCAGGATCGTTAGGTCAGCTGCAATCACCCCGCGACCGGAAAGAAGTTGTAGGGTTTTAAGTAGATGACCGAGTTGTTCAATGGTGTGTTCACTTCCATCGGCCTTGCTCACCTCTGCCTCAATAGACAAATCGATCTCGTTCAACTTCTGTTTGAGTGGTCGCGCGGCTTGGAACCGGTCGAGCAGGGCCAGAGCATACTGTCCACCCTCAGCCGATTCCCAAACTTCGGCTATACGCACACCGGTCAGCAACCGGTCGGTACGGGTGATCAGGTCTGACTGCAGATCCTGCCGGTATTCCTGGCTTTCGGCTTCTCCGACACGGGACATCCAGAAAGCCTCGGAGCTGCTTTGCCGCGATTGCACCTGCACTGCGAAAGTCTTGGCAATTGCCGCACGGGCCCGATCTTCGGCGTCACTACGGGTCAGTGCATTCCCGACACCGACCAGATACTGATCCTCAGGATAGATCGTGCTATTGCCATCGACCCAATCGGGTATTGTCGGTGCACAACCGACCAATAGCAGCAAAACGAAAGCAAGGTATCCTTTACGCATGATGATAGCTCCTCTTTAAAAAGTAGAGGTTAGAATGTTCGTATAAAACCAAAACCAACCGGCGCGACTGGCACAACCAATGTCAATTCCTGCGACCGCCCATCAATTTCAATATCAACCTGTTCTGTCCCCAATGCAACCGGGGCAACCACCAACTGAATCTCACGCGGCAAACCATTCCAACTGCGTAGATCAGCATTCTCCGTAATCATGTTAACGATCCTGAGTAACATACCGATTGGAGCATTACTGTCTTTATCAAGCTTTCGGGCTATCGTCTCTTTGGTGACCGCTCGGGCAATCGCTTTAACCAGCACCCGGGCGATTTCATCATTGAGGCTCTTAAAGGCGATACTCTCCAGATTTTCGACCACGACGGATCGATACTGCTGATCGTCACTGTTTAATGTCACATAGTTGACCCCGCCACCATAGGCAACGAATTCCGGCAAAGCCAGCTTGATCGGAAATCCTTGTCCGGACGGGAACAGCGCTTTTCGCTCCTGTTTGACCGGAATACGCCCGTTGTTAACCAGCACAACTGCGAAGGTTTCAAGCTGCTGGAGCTCAATACCGCGCTCCTTGGCAAGATTGCGAAACTCGTTACGTTCCTGCCATAAGGAAGAACGGTCGGCTGTCGTGACAAGCAATGACCAGAGAATATCCGGGATCGGAACTCCATAGATCTCACGGTTAGCCTGAAAACTATTCCAAGCGAGGCGATAGGCGATAAAGGCGTTGTTGTCGTCGCCCTGCGCCTGATAGATCAGTCCGGTCAGCATTCGTAAAAAACCGTCTTCGCGAAATACTGTTTTCCCTTCGTAAAGATCGCTGAAGTATCGCAGTTTTTCGTCAACTTGCCGTGCTTCTACTCCGGCCTCTTCAAGCTCACCGAGAGCCAGATAATTGAGTGCCTTGTAGTAGTTGAGATAAACCGATTCATAGTCAGACCCAGCGTACGGTATCACTCCATCGTTGACTAGAAAGCTTAAAGCGCCGGCAGAGAGGCTTTTAGTATAGAGCTCCTCTGTCAGGCGGTCGGCCATCTCGAAATCAACATTACTCTCCTCATACGCCCCCTGCAAATGAAGCAAGGTGCCACGTTCCATCAGGTAAAGTAGTCGATTCTTATTGCTTTTGGCCAGGCTCGACGCGTCTAGATGAGCAACTGCAGCATCCGCTTGATCACTGCGACACAGATAGTAACTTTTATCCTGAATAGCGCGCGAACCAACGCAGCCGGTGAGCCATCCGGTGACTATAACCAGTGCCAGCAACGACCGCAGGCGAGCCAAACGTATGCGATGCCGAACAACCATCTACAGGCCTAGAAGCCGAAACTGTTGCGACTGACGGATTTCTTGATTTTCTTGGTTCCGAGCCAAACTTTGCGATTATTGCGCATATCGACTAGCTCCAGATCTACCTGGTAGAAAATAACCTTTTCACCTTTTTCCTGATCCATTATGGAGTTGATAGAGCCGATCAAGATGAAATCTGCTCCAGCTTCCATTCCGGGAGCATTGCGCGTCTCTGGCGCAGCATTCAGGTCCTGGTCGAGCCGTTCACTCCGCACGTCGCTACGCTCCTCGGAGGAGGCGACGAAATTTGCCCGCCCTGAATTAACCAACGCACGCTCAAGGTCTTTGACGAACACCTCTGTCGCAATATGTTCCGATGACCGGTTACGGATCGAACCGACAATAAGGTCCGGCTTTTTGCCGGAGCGGATCGAATAATCCGATAGCCAGGGGTGATTAAGACAATCCTGTACCATCGCCTCAGAGACCATCTGGCTATCGGAATCGTTCCAGCGACCGGAAAGATCCTTCACTTCACCGATCTCCATCCTCTCAACCTTGGTGCTGCAACCGACCAACAGCAACAACACTGTCATCGGCAGCAACCATGCCACCCTTCTGCGCATTACTTGACCTCCTTCACTTGCTGGTCAAGATTTTTAAACGCCTGCTCGGCATGTTCATCGACATAACCTCGGAATTTCGGGTCAATCTCGCGCATATCTGAGATGGTCAGCTTCATAGCGGCCAGATCGGTAACGGCCAAAGCATAAACCGTATCCGTCTCCGGGTGTCGCCAGAATTCAATCACTTTGGCGCCACGAACGGTCACTTGGCTAAGACTCTTCAGAGTGTCGTCAATATGCTGCTCTTCGAGCGCTGCCCTGTCTTGACCAATGCCGGTAGCGACCTGGTAATCGCGGTAAAGGTCAGTGACATAACTGTGCAGTTGTCGGGCGATCTCTGCCCGGGCTCTTTGCTCGGCTGTCTCTCGTGACAATGACAAGCTCTGTACTCCGGTCACCGATCCGACACCGTAAAAGAAATTTTCACCGGCATCTTCGAAAGCGCCACTCCCATCGTTAACCCAGTCGGGCGCCCCCTCAACCAGTTCATGCTTGCCGGAACAGCCGACTGCCAACACCAGAACCAGCAGAAGCAGCAGCATCCAAACCTGTTTCAATCCTGCAGACCACATCGTAAGACTCCTTTCGTTTTCCATTTCGGCGTATGCCGACCATTAGCTCTTTGTATTTTCGAAAGTATACAGCAAAATTCGAGGTTCGGAATCGTTTCTAGACAGAAGGTTGAATGGGGGTGACAAATCAAAGGAATCAAAGGGGTCAAGCCTTTGCTTGCCCTTTGATGAACTTCAAGCCTATTTCGTCGACCCGCTTGAGGTGCTGTTTGTTTCGAACAAGCTGCTTTTCTGCCCTGACAACAATACTACTTATAAAAACGACCTTTTTCTGATAGCAATCCTTTCAAAAGGATGACCCGGATTGTTTCAAAAACTCGATCTCCTCCGAAGTGGACTCGCGACCAAGGATCGCGTTGCGATGGGGGAACCGGTCAAATTGCTCGATGATGGCGCAGTGCCGGATGGCGAAGTTCAAAAAACCTGCAAAAGTTGGCCTCCGGCTCTCGGGAACATCAAGAACCAACTCCTGAAAGAGATCAACGGACCGATGTTGGTGCTCAAGTTCCTCGGAGTGTTCCAGAGGCATGTAGAAGAACACCCGCTGGATCGGCCGCAGGCGTTTTTCTTCTCCTGCTGCCAAAACTTGGAGGCTCAGATCCAAGGCGATTTCATCAAAGGCGAATGCCTCCGGCGTGCCACGAAAGATGTTGCGGGGGAACTGGTCGGTGAGGAGAATGAGGGCGAGCTTGCCGTGCGCAGTCGACCGCCAATCGTTGAGAGTTCCTTTGCCAACGGTAAGGACCAACGGTTCGAATCGCTTGCGAATCTCGTCGTCGACGTCTGGATTCTTCGACCACCAGAGGGAGGCACGTTCGTTTGCCAACCTGGCATCATCGGGGTCGGTGCCGAACCAATAGTTGAGGACTGAATGTTGGTCTTCCATTGGGATCCGAAATCGGGAACTTGTTGGCCCAAACAGGGGCGTGGTTTTCTTTCTTTACTAAGACGGATGCTTTCGCATCACCCGCAGCATCTCGTCGTGAATCCGGCCGTTGCTGGCCAGTACTTGTCCATCATAAATACCGCTGGGATTATCCTGGAAATCGGTGGTCTTTCCTCCCGCCTCTTGCACAATCAACAAGCCCGCCGCAACGTCCCAGGGCTGCAACTCATATTCCCAGAAGCCGTCGAAGCGCCCCGCAGCCATATAGCAGAGATCCAGAGCCGCCGCGCCGTCCCGGCGAACGCCGTGGCAGTTACGGTAAAAAGACTCGAAAAGGGTCATGGAATGCTGCCAGCTCTCACCGATCTGGTAAGGAAAGCCGGTGGCCAGCAAAGTCTTGGACAGTTCACTGGTGGAAGAAACCGTGATCGGGTTTCCATTAAGATGGGCACCGCCTCCCTTGATGGCGGAAAAGAGTTCTCCCATAACCGGATTGAGCACCACAGCCGCCACCGTTTCCTGATGATATTGCACGGCTATGGAGACACAGTAAAAGGGATAATCGTGAACGAAATTGGTAGTGCCGTCGAGGGGATCAACGATCCAGCAATAATCGCTTTGAGTCTCGTTCTTCCCCGACTCCTCGGCCAGCACGGCATGGGCGGGGTAGGCCCGCCGAATACCGTCAAGAATGATCTCCTCCGCCCGACGATCGACGTCGGTGACCATGTCGGCCCGGCCTTTGTAATCCACCTGCCGCCTTTGTAATCCACCTGCCGCATTTGTGATGATGACTGGCGGATGAGGTCACCAGCCGCTTGGGCCAAAATCCGAGCCGTTTCGAGAAGTTCCTTCATAAACTCTTCCGTTGGTTATCAGTAGCCAGCTTTCTGCAAAGTTGCTTGGCCTTTAGTAAATAGGTGCCTGTCCCGAATGGCGCTAGTTTAAGGTCCTCTAGCATGGGAAAGCAACTGAAAATATTGGCTAAAAATGGCATAATTGGCCATGAAAAATATAACGCCAATGCTTCCAGGATTTCACTTGCAGACCCTGCGTCGAAAGCCCCGTTCTGCCCAGCAGAAACTTGCAGAAAAAATGGCTTTGCTGAAGCAAAAGTCCTTGAAGCAGATCGGCGAGGTCTTTGAAAAGTTCATCCCCAGTTCGCTTCTCAAGCCTGAGCAGGCAGGGACCATGAGTCGCAGGACACTTTTCTCCAAAGAGAACACTTTCTGGGCTTTCCTCAGTCAAATTCTGGATGCGGACGGAGGCTGCAAGGAAGTGATTCGCAAGCTTCAGTCTTATGCTTCCATCAAGGGGATCAAGGTCCCTTCGTCCTCGACTGCTTCGTATTGCACGGCCCGCACGAAGTTGGAGGAACAGATGCTCTCTGACATCCTTGAACATACGGCGGATAGGCTTGAGGAGATACCGGATACCGGTTTACTGAACAACCGGCGTGTCATCGTTGTCGACGGTACTGGCGTAACCATACCTGACACCCCGGAAAACCAGGAGATCTGGCCACAGCCGTCCTCTCAAAAAGCAGGGTGCGGATTTCCTTCAGCACGCATCTGCGCCTGTTTTTCGCTGGAAAGCGGCGCCTTGCTCAGCTACGCAATCGGCAACAAGAAGAGTCACGAGCTGCTACATTTTCGTCAGCAGTGGGAGACATTCAAGCAGGGAGATATCTTCCTCGGGGACAAGGGGTTCTGCAGCTATTTCGACCAGGCAACCCTGAAGGAAAAGGGGATCGACAGCGTCATCACTCTTGCGCGCAGAGCGCCTGTCAGGGCAGCAAGAAGTCTCAAAATGCTCGATCCTGATGACCTATTGATTACGTGGCCGCGCCCCAAATACGCCGCCAAACTGTCGTATTCGAAAGATGAGTGGGGGCTGTTACCGGAAGAGCTGACCTTGAGACAGATCCGGGTCACGGTCAAACATCCAGGATTCAGAACTCAAGGATTTTACCTCGTCACCACCCTGCTGGATGCCGAGCAATATCCAGCAGAAGAGCTTGCCGAACTCTATTTCAAGCGGTGGGATGTGGAACTATTCTTCCACGACATCAAGACGACGATGGGTATGAATGTTCTGCGATGTCGGACGCCAAAGATGGTTAGAAAAGAAATCTTGATGCATTTCATCGCCTACAACTGTGTCCGTCGGTTGATGTACGAAGCGGCAGAAGAAGCAAGGATGGAAGTCCGCGTCGTGAGCTTCAAGGGGAGTTTACAGGCTCTTCGTAGCTGGGAGCCGCACTTAAACCAAGCGAAAATTAGCAAGGCTGAGCAGTTCAGATTAATCAGTGACCTATACGAAGCAATGACCAATACGCCAATCAGGCAACGGCCAGGTAGAAGTGAACCACGATGTGTCAAACGACGACCTAAAAATTATCAGAGAATGACCTCGCCGAGGAAAGAAATGAAAGTGGTCCCGCACCGGAGCAAATATTGTGCTACGACCCCTTAAACTAGCGCCATTCGGGAGTGTCCCTATTTTCTTCCGCGACGTCCAGCACCTCCACCGTCAGATCGAGACACAAGTCCTTGCCCGCCTCAGCATCAGCTTTCGATGTGCGCAATCGCCGGTCCCCGCGCGCCCGGTTGGAATACCAGCCGCAATAACGCACCAATTGAGATGCTTTGAAAGCATAACGCCATAGCATCCATAACCCTATTGATCGCCTCGGATAGCAAAGACAGCAAGACATACGCATATTATGCTCCAATGCTACCGCCCATAATGATGTGAAGCCCGCCAAGTATAATTGCGTGCAACCAGCCACCCGTTATGAAATAAACTTCCATCCCGAATATCTGAAGGGTGACGGCCAGCATCAAAACTTACTATTTTTGAAAAACAGTCTTCCCGCTCCCAATTTAGTTATCAAAAGTGAAATTCTGATTAATGAAACAAAAAAGCGGAGCCATTAGGTGACCCCGCTTCGTGTTTACTGACAGAGGATTTCCCTGTGTTATGACTTCTTCCGCTTCCGTCCGTACCATGCTAGTCCCGCGAGACCGCTGCCGAAAAGAAGAATGGTTGAGGGCTCTGGAACAGGAGGAGGACCGTTGCCTTCAACTGCAGTTCCAAATGCCTGGAATTCTCCAATAGAATAGTTAGTATCCCAAGATGTATTATAGGCATACAGTCTTAATTTGCTGGTCTCCACGGCTGTAAAGTCTATCCCGGAGTAATAATCGACTCTCGTGTCATTCAAAATATCATCACCAGCGATCGTAGAAAAATTGTCCATTGAACGATAGGAAGAACTGTACCCCGATAGTATGGTAAACAAGTTACTCCAACCGGTACCAGTGAAATACTCAACGTCATATTGATCATTATTATCCACAGCAAGTCTTACGTCCTCAAGCAAATATGTGCCACTAAAATCGAAATAGAAAACGTCGCGATTTGCTGCAAGGTTACCACTGAAAGCTACATTGTTAACGCCATTCCAACGATCAGGGGCAGGGGCGCTGTCACCTCCGTCCCAAACACCTTCCACTGGGAAATATCCATCAGTAATTTTTCCAATATCACTTGCTCCATTCGCTTTTACGTCAATCGCTCCGTCAAGAGTTACGGTGAGATTAATTGGGGCAGCCTGCACCCCCACCGTCATTAATATAAAAGCACAAGCAGTCAATACAAGATTTCTCATGGTTTAACTTCTCCTTCTGTTGAGGTGGCTAATCTTCATGTCGTTAGAGTGGCTCTTAATGCAATGCAAACCATGTGCCTATCCTTAACCAGCTGAAACCATTAAGTTTTACGGTTTCACCTGCTAGCACGATCCTCTCATGTAAGAAATTTCGACAATTTTTCAGATAGTCGAATTCTTGCGATATTATTGCTCAAGCAACACATTTACTCAGTAGTGTCCGGTTAAGTTCTTGCAGCGTAAGTAGTTTGACAAAAACAATATAAAATTCAGCTGCTTAAGCCATTTTTCTCTTGACAAGTCGCAAGGAGGAGGCGCGGCGATTTTCGTAAATACTTGAACTTATGAGGATTTACGAAATGTCGCTTCTTAGCCGAACACACTGCACTCGACTTCACCGCCGCTCTCTTGCCCAATTGTTTAGCCCGCTCAAGGCGGCCCTGAGCCATTGCCCGGTTCTGGAGGCCCGAGGAAACAAGCCCTTGCAGATGACCTTTGAAGATCAACTGAAAATTTCAACCTACTACCATCTCGAAGAGCATTCTTCTGGGCGGCATTTGCTTCAGGTCTTGGCCCAAGAGGATTTCGCCGCAACCCACATCGGCCCGCCTGGTGGCATCCAGAAAAGCGCCTTCTTCGAGGCCATCAATTCGCGAAGCCTGGAGCAGATGGTCCATGTCTACGAACATCTCCAGAAGCAGGCCACCGCAAAGCTTCCCATCGCCAAGGACTTCTCAGAGCTAGGTGATCTGGTAGCAGTCGATGGATCGCTGATTGATGCTACGCTGTCCATGCTCTGGGCCGACTACCGAAAGGGCGTCAAAAAGGCCAAGGTCCATTTGGGTTTCGATATCAGTCGTGGCATTCCGCAGAAAGTGACCCTGTCCGACGGCAAAGCCGATGAGCGCCCTCAGGTTGAGCGTCTTGTTGCACCCGGCCAGACCGGCGTGTTCGATCGCTACTACCAGTGCTACAAGAACTTTGACGAGTGGCAGGCTCATAAGCGCCATTTTGTCTGTCGCATTAAGGCCAGCTCCCGCAAGACGGTGCTGCAAGTCAACGCCGTCGCCCCTGATAGCCACGTCTTTTATGATGCCATGGTATTGCTCGGCACCGAGAATAACAACCAGACCGAGCGGGAAGTCCGCGTGGTCGGTTACAAGGTTGACGGCATATCCTACTGGGTGGCCACTGACCGTTTTGATCTGACCGCCGAGCAAATCGCCTTGATCTACAAGCTGCGCTGGACCATCGAGTCCTTCTTTGCCTGGTGGAAGCGCCACCTCAAGGTTTATCACCTGATTGCACGCAGCCCTTATGGCTTGCTGATGCAGGTTCTCGCAGGATTGATTACCTACCTGCAGCTCGCAATCTACTGCAACGAGGAACATGGCGAACGGGTCAGCATTGAGCGGGTGCGTGAGTTACGTATTAAAATCCGCAACGAGGCCGCTGAAGACGCGGTCTTCGTAGGATTAGGGCCGCCAGGCAGCATTGACCTAGATTTTGGCGCCTATGCAACTTCTTAACCGGACACTACTGAGTAAAAGGGATAATCGTGAACGAAATTGGTAGTGCCGTCGAGGGGATCAACGATCCAGCAATAATCGCTTTGAGTCTCGTTCTTCCCCGACTCCTCGGCCAGCACGGCATGGGCGGGGTAGGCCCGCCGAATACCGTCAAGAATGATCTCCTCCGCCCGACGATCGACGTCGGTGACCATGTCGGCCCGGCCTTTGTAATCCACCTGCCGCATTCGTGATGATGACTGGCGGATGTGGTCACCAGCCGCTTGGGCCAAAATTCTAGCTGTTTCTAGAAGTTCCTTCATCTCACCTTCCGGGAAGCATCAACCGTTTGCATTGGAAGCTCTTGATATAAAAAAGGCCGCATCGAAATGCGGCCTTTTTTATATCTTCGGGATATCTATTTCGTGAGCTTAAGTGCTTCGACCTGCCCTTGCCGGGCATAGTCGGCAGCTTCGGCCAGAATACGGGCCGCTTCCTGAGGGGCGTGGAAGCCCATGGAGTTTTCAGCAGCAATATAGTCGAGCCGCCACTGGGCCTTGCGTTGCAGTTCAAGGGCAGGTTTGAGCTGCTCACTGGTTGCCCCGGAACTCTTGGCCTCCTGAACCGCATCTAGCAGATCCATCAGTGCCGCTCCACCGCGTTGCAGCAGATCGAAGTTCTTCTGTTGGATCGAATCGACACGGGCGAGGATTTCCTTTTCGTTGGTATGGTGGCAGGTCTGGCAGGCACGGTTGACATTCAACAACGGGCTGCGCACCCAGTGGTCGGAAATCTTAGATGCTCCATCGCGCTGGTACGGCATATGGCAGTCGGAGCATGAAACACCACTGCGAGCGTGAATGCCCTGACTCCACAACTCAAATTCCGGATGCTGTGCCTTGAGGATTTCAGCACCGGATTCCTTGTGTTTATAGTCGTAGAAACGTGACCCGTTGGTCAGTTTGGTTTCGTTCCATTCCTTTTCGAGATCTTCCATCTTCAGACCGTTGCTCCATGGAAAGGTCAGCGGGAAGTCGGAAGAGCAGTAGTATTCCACGTGACACTGGCCGCAGGCAAAGGAGCGGAGTTCGTTGCGAGTAGCGTCGACATTCGGGTCATACGGCTGTGAACGCGAACCCTTTCGCCAGATATCGATGGAAGGGATGGCCGGAACCGGTGCATCGGATTCCGCAAGACGCTGCATTCCAACAATGAAGGCCGGGCGGGTTACGCGGACCTGCATCGAGTCGGGATCATGACAGTCGACACAAGAGACCGGGTTTGCGTGCCCCATCCCATGGATCATTTCATTGAGCTCCTGATACGACATGGCATGGGTTTTGTTCATACCCGCCAAGGCATCGCCATCGCCGAGGTCGCGGTACACCGGCATGATCGAGACGTGGCAATGCATGCAGGAGCCCGACTGCGGCTTGGTTTGTCGCTCGGTCTGTTCCTGGTCGGAAAGCATATATGCGTGACCGCGACGGTCGCGGTAATCGATGGAGAAGGCGTAGCCGAGGAACATGCGTTTAAGCCATGGATCACGCTCGATTTTTTCTTCGGGCAACGCCTCGCTGCCGCCGTGACCTCCAAAACGGGTGCGGGTGGCGATTGCAGTGCGCTTGTAGCCATCGTACTGCTTCGGCCAGTTTTTTCCCCATACTTCGGGATCGGTCGTATCTTCAGTTACTTCAACCAACCGCACATACGGCGATCTGCCTTCGCTCTTGCGCTCGAAAACATTGGTCAGCAATGCGGTTACCGCCACAGCAGCAATTGCGACTACCACTATCAGGCCAATGAAAATTCCGGCGACTCGGCTTTTTTTGCTCTGGTTACTCATGACCTTTCCTCTCCCTTTCTTCTCCCCGATCCGCTCCACCGATGCTCGTCGGCAATCCACCGTGACCGACTGAAGCATGGCAATGTACGCAGCTGACTGCATCGGGATTGGTTATATCCTGCCGGAACATATCTTGAACCATGTCTTCATGGCACTCGACACAGTTGCGCTGAAGAATTTGACTGTTCTTTTCCTTGATCATGATGGGCTCTTGAAAATCCTGCATGGTGAAGCCCTTTGAATGGTGCCAGCCGTTTTCCGCCTTGGCGATGTACTTGCCGACAAAATCGTGTGGGAGGTGGCAGTCGACACAAGTGGCAGCCGCATGATGGCTGGATTTCTGCCACGAATCGTATTGAGGCGTCATAATGTGGCAGTTGACACAGGCCTTGGGATCGGCGCTGAGATAGGAAAGCCCTTTGGCATATTTAAAGGTATACGCTCCGGTTCCGGCAAGAATGCCGAGCAGCACCGCGAGGACCACCGTTTTTATGTTCAATGCCATCACTCCCCCGACTCCCGCGCAATCATCGCATCAATCAACACACTACTATAAAACACCATCTTATAAAGAAGATGCAAGATTATACGGA
>LGVF01148958.1_pt3 | contig 16694 bp, 15 predicted proteins | sample 469901 | NCBI WGS metagenome assembly LGVF01 (sample SAMN03893561, study PRJNA290197) | marine sediment metagenome | material: sediment; isolation source: combined push core samples #3730, #5133, and #5579 collected at Hydrate Ridge | place: Pacific Ocean: Hydrate Ridge
GACTATCCGGTTGCTCGTTTAAGAAAAGAGATAAATTAACTTTTTCAGCATAGTTTGAATATAACAAAGTAGAAACGTTGATGATGATAATAAACAAATTCATATATAAACTTGTATCAGTAATATTTCATCCAATATTTATTCCTTTATATATTACTTTTATGTATCTCAATATTTTCAAAACATTAATTGATCAAGAGTTGGCTACATCTATATTGTACCTCATTTCTATAGGAACATTACTTCTACCATTAATAACGTTTTTTTTACTTTTAAATACTAAAGTCATTAATAATTTAAGACTCGAGAATAATAGAGAAAGAATTATACCAATATTTTTGACCGGAATATATATATTTATTACTGTAAAATTATTGATGAATAGTAGTATTGATAGCCCGTTAAATAGCTATCTAATTGGTATTGTAGTCACATTATCTTGGATATTAATATTTTCAAGAAGAATGAAAGTAAGTCTTCATGCCGCATCAATATCATCAGGGTTAGGGTTTATTATTTTTCTTTCTTACTCTTTTTTCATAAACTTAACACCAATAATAATTCTATTAATTTTACTTACTGGATTAATATCCACATCAAGATTAAAATTAGATGCACATAATGGTCTTGAAATCTATTTAGGGATTTTATTTGGAGTTGCTCCCCAGGTAGGTCTTATTTTTCTATAAATGATATAAAAGGTTAATGTAAACCTTCGCAACAATAAGCTTAACCAAGTTTATATTTACTAAGAAGTATTAATTTAGTAGTCACAGAAATATTTACTGTTCCAAAAAAAGTATTATAACTTGTGATATACTTTTCTACCGAAGAGAGGCTATATTAAATAAAAGGTAAGCCCGAAACTCAATTCATTCATATCCATTGGGATAGCTGTATTTTCCGGCACAACAGGTTTCGCGGATGTGTTATCTTTAAAAACCTTAGATAAACTATAATACATATGGAAATTCCAAGTACTATATCCAACGTTTAGTGTTAGTCCATAGCGCCACCAATTAAATTCAGGCTGATTATAATACGCAATTTCGGTTGTTTGAGTTTTTAATTTTGAATAGGCTCTCAACCTATAACCTATCTTAAACCCTAAATATGCCCTAAAAAACTTATCCTTGTCAATAGTAGATGTTCTATATCTTATTTCGAAAGGTATTTCTAAAAATGATAGTGAAAATTTATTTCTGATATAATCTTTACTTTCTAACCGTTGGAACTCTGTAGTACCATCTTCAAAGGTTTTGATGCTAATATTTTGATAATAATGGCCTATAGAATAATTTATTCCTACTCCGACACCAAAGTTTCTACGCTCGTTAAAAGGTATATCTCTCATGTATCCTATATTAAGACCATTTGAAAAACCACCTTGTTTTATTGAGTCACTTTTATTAATTAGCATGTTATATGTAATGCTAAAAAAAATCTGATCCTCTAAGTAAAAATTACTTTTTTGACCAAATAGAGAAGATGTAAATATATTTAATAATACAATAAAGATGAGTAAATGTCTTTTCATATATATAATTTCTTTTGGCTTAATGGGAATATCCTTATCTTAATAAGTTTCTTCCTACTCTTAATTCAAATGCACATCAAAATAAACACTTAATGTTGAGGTGTTTTTTGATTATTTCAAAGGTAAACAAATTATTAGATTTTAGACAAACAAAAAGAGACCACCATAAGGTGATCTCTTTATAAATATTTACATGAAGTTTACTTGTAATCTAATTCAGCAACTTCAACTGTAGCATAGTTAATTTTAAGTGCCTGAACTTTTCTAAGTTCTTGCTTGATATCAGTAATAATTCCCATTTTTACATCAACATCAGCTTTGATGTTAGTTGTTAATAAAGGAATCTCTTCTTCTTTTCTAGCCTCACGTTCAGCAAAGATAAAATCTTTTACATCATCAACACCTGCAAAGAAATCGTTTAATTGAATAGTACCTTCAGTACCATATTTAGATTGGTATGATTTCATTGGTTGCCCAACATAAACATTTGATACCAAACTTTTCTTTTCTAATTTCTTTACTTCTGTTGCTTTAGGCTGAATTACTTTTACAACTAATTCTTGCTCACGCATTGTAGTTGTAGTCATAAAAAAGAATAAAAGCATAAATACGATATCTGGAAGTGACGCAGTTGAAATAGGCGCCATTTCTTTACCTCCCTTTTTTCTAAACTTTGACATATCGTTATTTATTTAATTAGCTGATAAATTAACCGGCTCTGCTTCTGAAATTTTCTGAGGGAATTGTTTCTGAATTATTTTTTGTTCAGATTCACTCAAATCAGACAAAGGCATACCAAACTTTCTCATTGCTAACTCGTCTCTCAATTCGTTGATAGCAGCTACCAACTCATTTTGTACTGCAATGTAAAGGTTATATGATGTACCACGGTCATTTTGAACAGTGATAATCGCTTTATGCGGATTATCAGATGATCTTGGATTTCTTACTCCTGTACAATAGTTACAAGATCCATCACCGTTATTGTTCAAAAAATCTTTAGTAGCTTGACGAAGGTCTTTAACTTCCATTAAATTACCTTCTACCAAAAGCTGATCATTAACATTAGCAATCACCTCAAAAAGATTTTTTTCTTTAATTGGTGGCGGTTTATTTTCTAACTCTTCTTCTTGTATAGGAGGTAGTTTACGAGATATTCCCGTATCTACATCCATTGTTGTTGTAACAAGGAAGAAAATCAAGAGCATAAAAGCAATATCGGCCATTGAGCCGGCATTTACTTCCGGGACTTTTCTGGCCATATTATTTTATTAATTTAATTACTGGTGATAATACAATAGATAGTATTGCTAATGCACCTGTAATATAAGTTGTATACATTCCTGTTCCTACCATTTTAGACTCTTCTGGAGATCCTGAAACAGATTCTCCTAAAAATGTAATTGCAGCATCTGAAGCTAAGCTGTAAGATATACCTACAACAATAGCCATTAATACAACTACCATCAAAGCTTGTTTAAGCTTTTTAAAATCAGTTAATAACTGAAATAGTGCAAATAAAATGGTGATACCTACTGTAGCTACAAGCATAATAACTGTAAGCGAGTAAAAGGCATCAACATCAGCAGCTACTGGTAAGTCTTCGCTTGCTAATGACCACCATAAATAGGCCGAAATTACAGCGATTAAACCAATTAGCCATGGTGATATTTTCTGAATTTTATCCATTTCTAAAAGAAATTACTTTTTATACTTAACTAACAAATCAATTAATGAAATAGAAGCATCTTCCATTTTATTAACTATACTATCAACTTTTGATAAAATGTAGTTATAGAATACCTGAAGGATCATAGCAACAATCAATCCAAATACTGTAGTAATAAGTGCTTGCTTAATACCTTTTGCAACAAGTGTTGGTGAAATATTACCAGCAGCTTCAATTGAATCAAAGGCAGCAATCATACCGATTACAGTTCCCATAAATCCAAGCATTGGAGCCAAAGCAATAAATAATGACAACCAAGAGATGTTTTTCTCTAATTGTCCCATTTGAACACCTCCGTAAGCTACAACAGACTTCTCTACCATATCAATACCTTCATCCATACGATCAAGACCTTGATAGAAGATAGATGCCACTGGGCCTCTAGTGTTTCTACATACTTCTTTTGCTTCTTCTACACCACCTGCTTGTAATGCTTCTTCAACATTTTTAAGAAGTTTTTCAGTGTTAGTAGTTGCTAAGTTTAAGTAGATAATTCTTTCAATAGCAATAGCTAAACCTAAAATTAATGCAAGTAAAACTACACCCATAAATCCTGCACCACCTTCAATAAACTTCTGCTTAATGATTTGGTGGAAAGTTTGAGTTGCTTCAACTTCCTCTTCTTGAACTACCGCTGGAGCTTCCTCTTGGATAGCTTCTTCTGTAGCGATTACTGCTGTAGAATCTGCTGCTGCAATTTCTTCTGCATTGTTTTCAACTGCTTCAACATTTTCTTGTTGATCTTGCGCAGAAACATTATTCAACGTACCAAACGTTAATAATCCAGTTACTGCTAAAATCGAAAATACTCTTTTCATTTTTCTGAACTTAATTGTTATTAGAATTATCGAAATTAATTATTTATTATTGCGGAGAAGAAGGGATTCGAACCCCCGATCCCGTTCCCGGAAAACACGCTTTCCAGGCGTGCGCCTTAAACCACTCGGCCACTTCTCCAACGACCTCATACGGCACCTATAAAAGGGACGGCAAATAACGAAAAAAAAACCACTTATTAAAATTTTTCTTACACTGACTTTAATTCTCCCCTAAGGTTTGTCCTCAACCACTTCTTAGGATCTTTGCTATATGTTTTACTTTCTAATATGAACATTAATTTGGTTATTGCAGCTTCAGTTGTCATATCTTTACCTCCAACAACACCTAATTTGCGCATTTGTAATCCTACTTCGTATAGACTGTGATCAACCATCCCTGCAGGACACTGAGTGATATTAACAACAATTATGCCATTCTCTATAGCTCTAGCAATTGATTTTACAAACCACTCTTGGCTTGGTGCATTACCAGACCCATATGTTTCTAAAACTAAACCTTTTAACCCTTTAATATTTATTATTGCATCTAAAATTGTATCAGTTAAACCTGGAAATAATTTAATTACTGCAACATTGTTATTTAGCTTTTTATGTACTTTAAACTCTTTTTCGGCAGGACTAGAAAATAAATGTTTATTATAAGTTAAGTGTACTCCTGACTCTGCGAGCGGTGGAAAGTTTAGTGATGCAAATGCTTCAAAATGCTCTGAGTTTATCTTTGTTGTCCTGTTTGCTCTATATAATTTGTACTCAAAATATAACCCTACTTCCTGTACTACTGCACAATTACCGTCATCATAATCTGATGCAATTTGTATAGCAGTAATCAAATTTTCTTTTGCATCTGTTCTTAAATCGCTTATTGGAAGCTGTGATCCTGTAAAAATTACAGGTTTTTTTATGTTTTCTAATAAAAAACTTAGCGCGGAAGCAGTATAAGACATGGTATCTGTTCCGTGTAGAACAACAATACCGTCATAATCATGGTAAACTTCTTCAACTTTTTCGGCTAATTGTATCCAATCTTTAGGTTGAACATTAGATGAATCAATTGGATTATTGAACGTGAAAGTTTCAACATCACAATCCAAATGATTAAGTTCTGGCATTCTATCAAGTATTTCTTCGAAATTGAAAGGAATAAGAGTACCTGTTTTCTTATCCTTAATCATTCCGATAGTACCACCTGTATATATAAGTAAAACTGTACGTCTTGTCATTTTCTGATAAATTATATCATGTGAATATCACACTTTATATTACTTTGTAATTATTCTGCTTGAAAAATTGAATGAAAATTTCAAACTGAAATCAAACATGGCAAAAATAACACAAAATATAACATACGAGCTATTTATCAAACCTAAATTTTGAATGTATTTATATTCAATTAATTAAGTTTTTTTGAATTTAGATGGTTTACTCTTCAGTCCTAAAGATAAATGGAGAGCTTTAATGAAGTTGTATTGCCTTTACCTTAAGAGAGTAAACATCAAAACCTATAATATCAATAGGTGTTTTAGGCTGTATATTTATGATCGTTTCTTCTTACTTAATACAGGGTTTGCATACATCTCTAAAAATTTTCTTTCAGCATCATCGTGGTCGTGCTGTATTGCTCTTTTTTCAATTCTTCTTAAAAATGATTTTTCATCAGCATCATTATAAAGGTGGCTAAACTCTTTAGTTTTGTTTAGCTTATCATAAGCAATGTAGTTAGATGGCCAAAGCTTATAATTCAATATAATTTCAGTGTCAATAATTTCAGCAAGTTTTTTTAATAATTTGTTTCCTGCCAATCCTTCTAACTGATCTAACTCCTTATCTAAAGGTTTTCCTGCAACAAGGTGTATTCTTTTTTTCCACCCCATTAAACCAGTTGTAATATGCTGAAAATCTTCGTTTCTATCTTTTGAGTATGGTAAATTTTGTTCTTTTGCGATTAATTCATCTATTTTAAATCTATCGTTAGGGTCATACTCATACGATATAGATAAGGGTACTATTTTGGCATTTTTAAGAAAATCAACAATATTTTCTTTTTTAGAAGCTGCCATTGTTATCATTTTTAATAACCCTGGGTTTGTAGCATCTAAACCATCTTTTGCACGCCCTTCGCGTTGAGCTATCCAAACAGAACGTTTTTTGTTGTGTATAACAAATTGAATATATTCTGATAAATGTCTGGAATTTACAACCATCTCTCTAACTGGTGCATCCCTTTTTACTATGAAATTCCTGTTCAATTTAGCTAGATTATTAACTAACCCTCTTTTAATAAGATTATCGCCAATAGCTGCTTCAGGAGTTTTCATACCTCGATCAAGCATCAAAAAACTGAGTAGAGAAGTGTCTAGTAAAATATCCCTATGAGTTGATATAAATAGGTAACTTTCATCTTTTTCTAAGTCTGAAAGACCACTTTCCGTAAGTCCTTCACTTGTTTTGTCTATTACAAGTCTCAGACCAGGGTAAGAGAATTTTCTTTGAAAATCATCTATGCTTTTAAGTGATTCCACATATTCTACTGCCTCTTCCTTTTTAAGGTAAGGATTCATAACTTTCATTATCGAGAAAATAGCAGGGTGCTTACTTATTTGCTTGAAAATTTGTTGAGATTCCTCATCTGTATATGGACGAATATCATCAAATTTAGATAGACCTTCAGTATTCATTTTAAATATGATTTTTAATATCAGGCAAAAAAACAAATTATTTAGTACAATTACTAATTATTAGTGATGCAGTAATGCAGTGAAACAATGATACGGTGATGCATTGATGTATTAAAATAGTGATGCTGTTTTAATATTTACCGTATTATTGATTACAGCATTACTCATCACTGCATTACTGAATGCTGCATTACTACATTACTCTAGCAATTTCTTTAAAAGTTTCATTTTCCAATCAGCATATGGTGGATATTTTATTGGTGGCTCAATTAATGTTGATTTATCAAGTATTGATTTGTAATGCGAAAAAGCATCGAATCCAGATTTACCGTGATAAGTACCCATTCCTGAATTTCCTACTCCTCCAAATGGAAGATTTGAATTTGCTAAATGCATGATAGCATCGTTTACTGCTCCTCCTCCGAAAGAAATTTCATGGAAGATTTTATCTCTATTACTACTCTTTGATGTAAAAACATATAGAGCTAATGGCTTGGGTCTGTCTTTTACCATCTTAATTGCCCAATCAAAATCGTCAAACTCAATTATAGGTAAAACCGGACCAAATATTTCTTCTTGCATAACTGCGTCATCAAAAGAAACGTTATCCATTATTGTTGGAGAAATATACAAATCAGATTCGTCTGTATTACCTCCTACAACAACCTTATTATTGTCAATAAGCTGAATTATTCTCTTATAATGACGTGGGTTTATTATTCTTACAAATGCTTCGCTTTTTTGAGCATCATCGCCATGAATTTCTATGATTTGATCTTTTATCGCTGAAATCAATTTGTCTTTCACGCCTTTTTCTGCTAAAATATAATCTGGCGCTACACATGTTTGTCCTCCATTAAGAAATTTAGCCCAAACAATTCGCTTTGCAGCAATTTTAAGATTAGCATCATTAAAAACAAATGTTGGACTTTTTCCGCCAAGCTCTAATGTAATTGGGGTTAAATGTTCTGCAGCTGCTTTCATTATTATTTTACCAACATTTGATCCTCCAGTATAAAAGATTTTATCAAATTTTTCTTTTAACAATGCAGATGTTTCTTCTACTCCCCCTTCAACAACATGAAAATAATTGGAATCGAAATTTTCATTAATGAGCTTAGCCATTATGTTAGACGTATTTAATGCCAACTCTGATGGTTTTATTATTGCAGTATTACCTGCTGCTAATGCTGGAACAACCGGTGCAAGCGAAAGTTGGTAAGGATAGTTCCAAGCTCCGATAGTTAATGTAACACCTAATGGTTCGGGAATAATGTAACTTGATCCAGGTAGATTTGCCATGTTTGTTGACACACTTATTCGTTTACTCCAACCTTTTAGATTAGATATAGCCAAGTTTATTTCGTGATATATAAGTGATAATTCTGTAGCGTAGTTTTCGAAACTTGATTTTTTGAAGTCCTTATATATAGCCTCGTCTAATAATGTTTCATTTGATTTTAAAACTTTCTTAAACTTTTTAAGCATGGCAATTCTGAAATCAACATCTTTTGTGACATTAGTGTTGAAATACTCTAACTGTGAATTTACAAGTTTTTTGTAATCAATTTTTTCTAGTGTTTCCATGTGTTCTTTATTTGTTGATTCGCTTATGGGTTTATGTTGTAATTATCACTCTTGTTCTTTGGATGTTTTTTTTGCCCCCGATGGAAGCGGCACCGCGTAAATGGCGAAAGCTATTGAACAATATTTTACAGAGGCTCTGAGTTTGGAAGAGACTTTGTACAATAATTGTGAAAAGCATTTTGACATGCGCAGTACAGCGTACAGCGGGATTAGGCTCATGTAAACAATTGTGTTAAAATGCTTTTTTCAATATTTCGAGTACCTCATCGGCATTCATTTCAACCGGGTTAACTATCATAGCACCGTCATTTAATGAATTTTTTGCTATTTCGTTAAGCTGATTTTCTTTTACTCCTGCCTGTTTTAATGTAATTGGCATATCGCAAATAGTATTCAGTTCGTTATTAATATTTTGTATAAAGTTAATACTTTCTTGTGCACGTTTGTTTTTTGGGGTTGTAGAAAATACATCTTCACCAGCAAGCGGAAGCAATAGCTCGGCATACAGGTTTTCAACTTTAGACAAATTATACTCCATAACGTGAGGCAATAAAATTGACATTGCCATGCCGTGATGTACATGCGAAATAGCTCCGACTGTGTGCCCAATTCCATGAACTGCACCCACCATAGCATTAGAAAATGCTACACCTGCCGATGTTGACGCCACTGCAAGTTCGAATCGTCCTTGTGTGTCATTTCCATTTTTAACAACGTTGATTAAATTACTGGTTACGCTTTTAATTGCCGAAAATGCATAGGCATCGCTTATTGGATTTTTTTGTAGGCAAGTATATGCTTCAACTGCGTGTGTTAGGGCATCCATACCAGTTGCTGCCGTAAGTTTTGGAGGCAAAGACATTGTCATACGAGGGTCAATAATTGCTACACTTGGAAGTAACTTTGATGAAGTAAAAAGCATTTTTTTGCCTTTGCTTTTGTCTGCAACAACTGCCACAAGCGTAACTTCGGAACCAGTACCTGATGTAGTTGGAATGACTATTAATGGTTGTTGAAATTTTTTGATTCTATCATGACCTGAAAATTGAATTATATCGTCTGTATTTTCTGATATCACAATGTTCATGCCTTTTGCCGAATCTATTACCGAACCACCACCTACAGCAATTATACAATCGCAGTTTTGTTGTTTGTAAATTTCGGCTACTTCGTTTACAGCTTCTATGGAGCTGTCGGGCGGAATTTTGTCGTAAATAGCTCCGATTACAATATCGGAATCATTGAAGCCAGCTAGCACTTTATTTAGTAAACCTACTTTTACTATACCTTCGTCGGTAATAATAAATGGTTTTGAAACGTTTAATCTTTGCAATTCAGAAGGTAAACTTTCTAAAGCATTTTCGCCTGCGTTTATTTTTACAGGATTATAAAATTCGAAATATTTTGGTAACATTCTTTTTGTTTATTTGGTTATCTGTTTATTTGTTGAACAAAAGTTCTTTTCTATTAATATCCAAACAATAACCCTGATGTGTAAAGTCTGGCTCTACCTAAATGTTGAGATAAGTTAAATTTAGGTACACGTTTTAATACATTTTTTGATAAAAATGGAGGGAATAAATAGGCTTGAACAATATTTAATACTCGTATCAGTACCATTGATTGTGCAACATCGCCATAAACCATAATTCTATTTTGAGAAAATGCAGTATGAACATTGCTCAATGTTGTGATTATCTTGAAAGCGGTATCTAAGTTTTTGAACAAAACGATTAAATCAGCTTCTTTATCTTGTTTTTTTATCCATTTCATGGATTTACCTTTTTTCTGCAACCAGAGTTCTGCTCCGCTTGGTGCTACTTTAAGCATTATTGTATAATCTTCATCCCAAGCATCAATTTCGGATTTCAAATTTTTATTGAATCTACTTGCTGACTCAACACCACGACCTAAGGCATAAAATCCTGCAGAAACTACAAAATGTTTAAATGTTGATTGTTTTGGTTTTATTTGTGTTCTTATCATTTCTTATGCTTTCAATAGTTTGCAATATTCTTTTACAATTTCGTCAAAGCGAATTCTAACTTTACTTATGTCGTAAATCCCTTCTAAAACTGAAACCCCTATTATTGTGCTTAATATTTGTCTGGCTATTACTTTTGAATCTACATCTTTTCTTATTTCATTATTTTGTTTGGCCTGTTCTATTATTTGAAATAAATAATATCCTTTTGTGTAAAAATGTCTGTTGACTTTTGCTCTAATTTCTGGATATGTATTTACGGCTTGAAATAAAAATCTGAAGTATGCACTTAAGTGATTATGGTTAAGTAGTGCAGATATTTCGGTATAGGGTTCTAAAAATGTATTTATAAAATATTTTATTTTGAATTGTAATGTAGCATTACTATAATCAACATCTTGTTTATTGAAGTACGAGAAGAAAAACCTGTTTAGTACCTCTGTATATAGTTCGTCTTTACTCTTGTAGTGATGATAAAATGCCCCTTTTGAAATTCCACAATTTGTAAGTATTTCGTTTAAAGAAACCTCTTTATATCCTTTTTGTAAAAATAGGATGAAACTTTTTTGAATAATCAACTCTTTGGTTTTCATATAACAAACATACAAAATAAAACCGACCAGTTGGTATGTTTTTATTTTTGACACAAAAAAAGATCCTAGAATTTATTCTAAGATCTTTTTAAAAACATTAATATGGAAGATAGAACTACAGTTTAAAAATAATAATATATCTGTATATTTTATCTTAAGTTATTAACCTTAGTTCGAACTGAGGTTATTACTCTAATGCCATACCAGGACTATATCCTTGGTAATCACTTTCTGTTTCTGTAAATACAATTCCGTATTCTTCCAATTCATCTAAAACAGGATTGTATACCTCCTTATATATAGGTATGTGAATTCCAGGAGTTGATATTTCGCCATTTAATATTTTTAGAGCTGAAATAGCAGTTGGTAAACCTACTGTTTTAGCCATAGCAGTTTCAACAGCATCATCACCTTTAATTACCATATATGATTCTGTCTGTTTTTTATCACCATCAATTTCATATCCAAATTTATGATACATAACTATCATATCTTTATCATCTGATTTTAAACTCCACGATTCCATTAATATTTTTTGAAGTATTTGAGCTGGGGTAGCATCTTTTATACCTACAGTTTTCTCTGAGCTAAAAAGATCTAAACACGTAAGTTTATCCCAAACTATATCATCCTGATCAATTTTAAGATAATGTCTTAATTTAATTTCTACAGTATTATGTGGATGGTAAGGTAAAAATGAATTAATAAAATCACGATAAGTCATGTTTTCTGATCCTTCCATAGTGTAGCTATCATCTGTAATTCCAAGTTCTACAAATAAATTCCATGCACGGCTAAATCCTACTCTTCTAAAGGTCCCTCTATATAAAGTAGGGATATCAAATAAATCATAATAATCTCTATATGCTAAGGAATCTCTGTTAGCATAAGCTTCAAATTTTCCATAACCAGGTATGTCAATAAATTCGGTTCTTCTGAAAAGTTTATTATATGGTATGTATTTATATTTTCCTTCTTGTATAAATTTGGCAGCTCCACCTTGTCCGGCTACAACAACATTACGTGGATTCCAGGTAAATTTATAATTCCAAAGGTTATCATCATCTTCAGGAGAAATTAAGCCACCTGTAAACGATTCGAAAAGGAGCATTTTACCTCCAGCATCAATAACTCTATCAATAACTCTTTTAGCTGACATATGATCTATTCCGGGATCAACACCAACTTCGTTCATAATTATTACGCCATTTGCTTTTGCCTCATCATTTAAAGCTTTCATTTCATCGCTTATATAAGAAGCAGTAACCATTGATTTTTTAAACTTTATACAATCTTTGGCAACAAGCATATGAAACCTTGCAGGAAGCATAGATACAACAATATCTGCTTTGGCAATTTCTTTTTCACGTTGTATATCATTAAAAACGTCAAATTCAATAGCTTCACCATTTATATGGTTACCTATTTTGTCTTGAGCCATATTTAACGATACGTCTCCTACAGTTATTTTCAGATTTTGATTTTCTGATTTACTCAATAAATAATTTATAAGCGAAGATGTAGATCTACCAGCACCTATAACAAGAATATTCCTTTTATCCATTATATTTACAGCAATTTCAGAGTTATTAAAAACTCAATTATTTTTCCAGTAAGAATTTTCTTATTATCATTGAAGAAAAAATACTATATTAGTGGTAACCAAAAAAACAAAATCATGAACCTATTAAGAAACATGCTTCTCATCTTGTTTTTCAGCATGGAACTTACAGCCCAAACAAAGCTGATTGTTTTTTCTGAAAATAATGATACGTTTATAGCAAATATCAACAGTGATAATAGAGATAAGGAAGGTAATAATTTTTTCGAGTTTAGCAATGTCAATGATGACATCATCACCCTCAAAATTGAATTAAAAAACAATTTGAAACTAAAGAAGTCCATTAACTTAATATATGCTAAACAAAACATCTACTCAATTTCAAATGAAAATGGATTTTACGAAATACGTTATAGAGGTAATTATCATTTAAATGAAAAATTACCTGATTTTGGGTATGATAAGGATTGGAAAAATAAAAAAGAACCTAATATTGCTTACCTTTCTAAACCTAATAAGAATAATTTGATAGAAGAGGAGGAAGAAGTAGACATTAACCCTAGTAAATTAATAAACATTAATAATTTATTAGAATCGTTGAAAAACAAAACTAAAGAAGAGGATAAAACAAAACTAATTATTGCTGAATTACAAAAAGGAATGTTTAATTGTAGGCAACTAAAATTTACTCTTACTAAGGTTGAATTAGATTCATCAAAACTTGAGATACTTCAAAATACAAGCGATAATTGTATTGATAAGGAAAATTTCGCGTCATTAACTTCAAGTTTTGAAAGTGAGCTGAGTAAAGTAGAATTTATGAATATGACATTGTTTGAATAATTAGATACCAAATTCATTTAAAGATAAAGAGCCCATTTGGGCTCTTTTTTTTATTCTATACAATTAAATATGATACACTTTTTTTATTAATTCTATTAAATAATCCATTATGCACTTATTTATTTCAATATATGTATATGTTGATGTTTTCAAAAATCAACAATACACCTAACATTTATCATTTTTTTTGATATTTTTTATAAATCATAACATGTAAATATCGTAATATTTTCATAAATTTATGCGTTCATTTTAGTTGTATTTATTACACTTCAGGAACTAGTGCTTTATTAAAAAGCAAATAAATACCCTGAAAAACAGGCAGATTAGAAATTAAATTATTTTCACTTATCTAAGTGTAAAAAGTACACCTTGATTGATGAGTCTGTAATAATAGTAGTAGTTTTAAATTATTAAAAAGAAAAATACAAAACGAATATTTATAAACATAAGAATTATGAGCAAAATAGATTTAGGTAAGTACGGTATCAAAGATGTAAAAGAGATTGTTTACAATCCGTCTTATGAATTGCTTTATAAAGAAGAAACAAAAACAGAACTAGAAGGTTTTGAAAAAGGTCAGGTTACAGAGCTTGGAGCTGTAAACGTAATGACAGGTATATTTACAGGGCGTTCGCCTAAGGATAAATATATAGTAGAGGACGATGTAACTAGAGACACTATATGGTGGAATTCTAAAGAAGCTCCCAATGATAATAAACCTATTAATAAAAAGGTTTGGGATGAATTAAAAGAAACTACAGTTGAACAACTTTCAGGAAAAAGATTGTTTGTAGTAGATACATTCTCTGGAGCAAATAGAGATACAGGGATGAAAGTTCGTTTCATCATGGAAGTTGCATGGCAAGCACACTTTGTAAAAAATATGTTTATCCGTCCAACAGAAGAGGAATTAGCTAATTATGGCGAGCCTGATTTTGTAGTTATGAACGCTTCAAAAACAGTTAATCCAAACTGGGAAAACCAAGGATTAAACTCTGATGTATATACTGTATTCAACCTTACTGAGAAGATGCAAGTTATTGGAGGTTCATGGTACGGAGGTGAAATGAAAAAAGGTATGTTCGCAATGATGAACTACTATTTACCACGTAACGGTATGGCTGCGATGCACTGTTCTGCAAATAAAGGAAATGACGATGATGTTGCAATTTTCTTCGGATTATCAGGAACAGGAAAAACAACACTTTCTACAGATCCAAAACGTGAGTTAATTGGTGACGATGAGCATGGTTGGGATGATAATGGTATCTTCAACTTTGAAGGTGGATGTTATGCAAAAACTATCAATTTAGATGCAGTAGCTGAGCCAGATATTTTTGGAGCAATCAAAAAAGATGCACTTCTTGAAAATGTAACTGTTGATGCTAATGGTAAAATTGATTTTACTGATGGTTCTGTTACTCAAAACACACGTGTATCTTACCCTATAAACCATATAGAAAATATTGTTAAGCCAGTTTCTAAAGCAGGACATGCTAACAAAGTTATTTTCTTATCGGCAGATGCATTTGGAGTATTACCTCCAGTATCTAAACTTACTCCAGAGCAAACTAAATACCATTTCTTAAGTGGGTTTACTGCTAAATTAGCTGGTACAGAAAGAGGTGTAACGTCTCCACAACCAACGTTCTCTGCTTGTTTCGGAGCTGCTTTCTTAACATTGCACCCAACAAAATACGGTCAAGAGTTAGTTAAGAAAATGGAAGCTGCTGGAGCAGAAGCTTATTTGGTTAACACAGGATGGAATGGTACCGGAAAACGTATTTCTATTCAAGATACAAGAGGTATTATTGACGCAATCTTAGATGGATCAATCGAGAAAGCTGAAACTAAAATGATGCCAATTTTCAATTTAGAAGTACCTACAGCATTACCAAATGTTGATCCTGCAATTTTAGATCCTCGTGATACTTACTCTGATGTAAAAGAGTGGGATGATAAAGCTGAAGAACTAGCTGGATTGTTTATCAAAAACTTTGTAAAGTATACAGATAACCAAGAAGGTAAAGATTTAGTTGCAGCAGGACCTCAATTACAGACTGTTTAAACACGGCATAATTAAGTAGATTACATATATATAAGTGAAAACCGATAGGATTAATTTTCTATCGGTTTTTTATTTGAAAAAAATAACATAAATAATTTGGGCGTACCCCTCCGCAAAAGCTACGGGTCAGGCTATCAGCTATATCTTTTTTCAGAAAAAGAAAAAAGGATGCCGCTTCTATCCTTCACGCAACTGGATAAATGCAAAAAGGAAAATTTTCTTTCCTTTTTTGCATTTTCAAAATAGTTGCGGAATGATGTGTAACAATCCTTCACACAGTTGGATAAATAGAAAGCTTTTTCTACTTTCAAAACAATTAGAGGTTATTTATTTAATGTGAAGCATCATATATTAATCTCCCAAAACCATAACTCATATAGTATATAGCTACAAATGCTAGGATAAGTGAGAGTGAATACAATGAAACGTAATAACCTAAAGGTGTTTTTTTCTTAAAGGTGTTTAATAATTTGTTCTTTGGGTACATGTAAATCTGAGTTTAAAGGGTGTTTTTATATACTTTTTCATGTTGGATGGTAGTGTAAATTGGTAAAATACGATTTTTAAATATGGGCATGTAAAAGAAAGAAAAATATTACGAATATACTGTTAGGGTATATTGATTTAACAATTTGTTAACATTGGTGAATAATTAGACAAATAGCCTTATCATATAACTAAAAAGCACGCGTATGCAAAGATGTACGGTGGTTAAGTTTTGTTAATCAGACTAATGTAGAGCGGTTTAATTCAAGGTTTATTATGTTTAATAGATAAGAGGGACTAATTCTTTATTCAGTATATGCGTTCTAAATTATTTTTTACTAACTTGAGGTATATTCAAACGTTAGATAATTAAACCCAAATTACCCAAACTATGAAAATCATTATAACACTAATGCTGTACTTGGCATTTGTGAATTTTTCTTATGCGCAAGATTTCACTTCGAATGGTGCACGAGCACAATCACTCTCAAACTCAACAGGAGCATCAATAAATTTTTGGTCACTAATTAACAATCCATCAGCTACAGCTTTTATAAATGAAACATCGGTAGGTATTGATGTTAAAAACAACTTTATGCTGAAAGAGTTATCATCAGTAACTTTAGCTTTGCTATTACCAGTTAACAAATCTGGTAATTTTGCTTTTTACTTGCAACGTTTTGGATACAGTACTTTTAATCAGAATAAAATAGCTATTTCTTATTCAAAAAAGATTTCAAAATACTCATCGGCTAGTATAAAGCTAATCGATAATATAAATAATATCAG
>LGVF01371207.1_pt1 | contig 16670 bp, 14 predicted proteins | sample 469901 | NCBI WGS metagenome assembly LGVF01 (sample SAMN03893561, study PRJNA290197) | marine sediment metagenome | material: sediment; isolation source: combined push core samples #3730, #5133, and #5579 collected at Hydrate Ridge | place: Pacific Ocean: Hydrate Ridge
AACTGCTCTATTAAAACCAAAGTATATTTTGTTTTAGCAATTTATAAAAATCGTTGCATAGCTATAGCTACGGAACTATTTTTTAAAGAATATAAAATTAAAAAGACAAAGGTTTTACAGTGCATTTTGATGTTGATTTGGTATAAATACTAATTATCAATTTATTTTTTTAGAGGACATGTGCTAAATCCAAAAATAGAATACAAAGGACAAGTTTTAATAAAACCAGTTATTAACATTATCGCTCCAGCTACGTACGAAACAATTGCTAAATTACCTGTTACTACTTCAAAGTATGCAACTGCAAAAAGTATGATTGCTAAAATTATTCTAAAAATTTTGTCTGGATTACCTACGTTCTTATTCATAATGCTTTTTTTAAGTTAAATTATTATAGAACAAAACTATATTAAGTAGAAGTAGTATTCAGTGACTGTGGTCACAGCTTTTATAAAATTGAAATAATTCCGCTATTTATTTGAATTTTATATTCAAGTTCTAGTTTTTTCAAGACTCTTGTAATTACTTCCCTAGAACTACCTAAATCTTCAGCTATTTCTCGGTGTTTAAGTTTCAAACTATCTAGTTTAGAAACTTCAAGTTTACTTTTTAAATACTCTAAAACTCTCTCATCTAATTTCAGAAATACAACATCATTTATTGTATTTAAAAGCTCTTCGTAGCGTTGATTATAAAGTTTGTAAAATAATGTATTGATAGAAGGGTATTTTCTTAACCATTTTTTTACATTTTCAATAGTAACAATTAATGCTTGGGTATCTTCGCCGGCAACAGCTAAAACTTTACTTTTTCGGTTTTCAAGTCCTGCTGAAAACGACATAATACAACTTTCACCTTGTTGTATGTAATATAATAATAGATCTTTAATTTCTTGTTGATGTAAAACTTTTATATATCCTTTAAGCGTTATAGGTAGTACTTTTACATAGTCACCTTTTTTTAATATGACTGTACCTTTTGGAATATCAATTACTTCGGATGTATTTGCAATTTCTACAAGTAAGTCATATTCTAAATTAGGTAGATATTCTTTTATGAAGTTTATATCCATTATCTTATCTTTATATTTTATAATTATGCCCTGTCAATATATAAAATAATTTACGTTTTGGATATTAAATATATAATACTCTTGTCAAGTTTAGGAATGTACTATTTTGTACATAGTTTGTTTTTACATCCACCTGTAAAACGTTTTTTTATTGAAAAGTTATTTTTTACATACCGAGCATATAGAATTGTATTCAACATATTTGCCTCCTTGGGATTAATATTCATTTATTCATTCTCAAATACTATAAATAGCCCTGTTTGGATTGATTACTATTTGTTGAAAATAGTTGGAATTGTGGTAATGATGCTTGGAATACTAATAACATATAAGTCATTTAAAAATTATGACATCAAAGAGTTTATTGGTTTAACTTCAGAATCAACAGATACCTTACAAAACGACTTAGTTGTTGATGGTTATCATAGATTTGTACGTCATCCTGTATATTTTGCAACAATTATTATTTTAGTAGGATATTTTATCTACGCACCAAGTTGGATAACTACAATTTACTTAAGTGTTACTTTCTTTTACCTTCAAATTGGTATCTTATTAGAAGAGAATAAGTTGATATTTAAGTTTGGTAAATCGTATGTTGACTATAAAAAAGTTGTACCAAAATTATTTCCTTGGTTTTGCAAATAATATTTTTTAATATATTAAACATGAATATAAAGAAGTAGTGTCTTGTAATGCATTGGTATTTAAAGCTTTAATTGCTGTTATTCGATATGTAGAATTATAGAAGTTGAAGATATTTTATATTATTTTTAATATTATTATTATATCGTTTATTTAATACATATTTTTGCGTTTTAACGAACTTTTAATATATTTAGATTGTTAATCAAAATAGAAATTGAGATGTTCAATTTCTAAAAGAAAAACCTATAATAATAAAATAATTAACTTAATTGTTAACCAAAATATATCACTATATGAATATGAAGATGTTAATTCAATCTTTCATGGGTATTTTACTTCTTAGTAGCCTTACTGGATATTCTCAATCATATACAATGAAAGCTGAGACATTCGAAGGGGGTGCGTTATATAATTGGCGTGACGTTAGCTGTGAATATTCGTGGGTAGAAAATCCTAAAAAGGCATACCCTAATAAAAGTGAAACCGTTGGTAGTTTTAAGAAAAAATACCTGAATGGTAGTGCTTATGTTGCAATTTATGGTGATTTAGATTTATCGGTTACAAAAACAATTAATTTAAAAGTACTTTCTCAAAAAGCAACAAAACTTAGTGTTATCATTGGTAAGGATGATATGGGTGAAAGAATCATAAAGTCTTATAGGCTAACAGGCGATGGTAAATGGCATACATATACATTTAATTTCACTGATGAGATTACTCCTGAAAAAGAAAAAGGATTATTTAATAATATTAAGCTAATTTTTGATTCAGAAAATGAATCTAAAGAATTAGATGTTTACTATTTTGACGAGTTTGAATTAGTTAAATAATATAATTGATTATTATAATTGTTTTAAAAATATAGAAGTCTGAAGGTTTTAGTACCTTCAGACTTTTCTTTTGGTATATACTATAAATCATATAAAAATGTCAAATAAAATAAATCTAGTAAGTGATACAGTAACTAAACCAACTCCTGAAATGCTTCAGTATATGATGAGCGCAGAAGTAGGAGATGATGTGTTTAGAGAAGATCCAACAGTATTAGAACTCGAACAAAAAGTAGCTAATATGTTTGGTAAAGAAGCAGCCCTTTTTACACCATCTGGAACAATGGCAAACCAAATTGCTATTAAATTGCATACACAGCCGGGTAATCAAGTTGTTTGTGATAAAACGGCTCACATATATAACTTCGAAAACGGTGGTATAGCTGTTAATTCTGGATGTTCTGTGAAATTAATGAATGGTGATAGAGGTAGGTTTACTGCTGATGAGGTTAAAGCTTCATTACAAGTAAATGGACCATATTATATGCAGGAATCTGCTTTGGTGAGTATAGAAAACACTACAAACCTTGGAGGTGGTGCAACTTGGGATATTACCGAAATAGAAAAGATATCAGCAGTTTGTAAAGAAAATAATCTGCCATTTCATTTAGATGGAGCAAGGCTTTTTAATGCTTTAGTTGCAAATAATGAATCACCAAAACAATATGGAGATCTCTTTGATACTATATCTATATGTATTTCAAAAGGTTTAGGTGCACCAGTAGGTTCGGTATTAATAGGAAGTAAAAAACATATACAAAAAGCTCTTAGAATAAGAAAGCTTATGGGTGGCGGAATGCGTCAAGTTGGTTATTTGGCTGCTGCGTGTATCTATGCTCTAGATAATAATGTAGAACGCCTTGCTGACGATCATGTTCGTGCAAAAAAACTTGGAGAATCACTTCAAAAACAGAACTATATAAAAACTGTATTGCCAGTTCAAACTAACATTGTAATTTTTGAACTTAATAATACTATTTCTCAAGAGTCATTTATGAAACAATTAAATGAAAAGAATATTTATATAGTATCTATGGGAGGTGGAAAGCTAAGAATGACAACTCATCTAGATTTTAGTGATGATGATTTGGAAGTTGTTCTTTCTGTACTAGGTAAGCTATAATATTAATATTTACTTCGCTTATGATTGTTGTTTACAATCATAAGCGAAGTAATAATCACTTTTTTATTTACAAACTGCTTCTAAAGCATCCTCTATATCACCAGGAGTACTCATTATTTTCATAAATTGCCCCATAGTTAATCCTGGCCAGTATAGAGCTAATCTATATTTTCCATGAAGCATTGTAGCTTCTTTTCCTTGTAAGATTATTTCGTAAGGCATAGCTGAAATTTGATCTTCTCCAATTTTAGGTAGAAATGAAGATTCTCCATTTTCACCATTAAGAGCAATACCATATATTACAACATCTTTTCCAGGGAAATCTAGTTTATATACAAGTTTTGTATTTCCTTTTCCAGATTTTAAATTAGCTTCTATCTTTTTTACGCCATCACTAAATGATGAGTAATCTTCAAGGTCAACAGGATCTGTAAAATAAGGCATCATCATTTTATAGTGATATTTTGCAAGATCTTTTTCGCTCATCTCTCCTCCAAATTTAGTCACGCTATTACCTAAAATGCTTACAGCCTTACTACTAATTTTTTTCATCTCTGATTTTTGAGTAGCATTTGCAACACCTCCCCAATATGCATTAAACATATAGTATGGATTAGCGATTGACACTGTAGTTTTCCCATCTTTTTCAATTAATGATATACGAATCATCGCACCTAAAGCACCTCTATCTTCAAAGTTTAGTGAGAAATCTTTAAGCTCATTATTAGTAAAAATAATAACTTTTTGTTTTGAATTATCTGAAGGGCTGTATTCACCTAATATTGAATATCCAGCAGAATTAATATCTCCTTTAACTTTTACAAAAGCAGAAGTTATATCACCTAATTGAGTACTTGATTTGTAATATGCAGGTACTTTTTCTGCAGAAAGCGATAGACTAAATAATAGCAACAATGCACTTAAAATATGTTTCATGACTTATATTTTATTTAATGAAATAATGAATTTCAGGCTAAATTACAATTGAAGAATACATTATAACATGATGATAGTTAGTTATATATGAATATAGATTTGTATATGTTTGTAAGAGCCCTGATAATGAATTAGATATGATTAATTGTATCTAGAATAACATTGCTTGAATTAATGAAACTAGGTTTGACTAAGTATATAAATGGATATTAATTGGAAAAATAAAAAAAATGAATATTGTATAAAAAAAGGAAGACAAAAATTAATTGCCTTCCTTTAATATTTTCTGTAATAAAAAAAATCGTATTTATTTTGGATCTAACTCAATAAATGGAATTATCATTTCTTCTAAAGATATACCACCGTGTTGATATGTGTTTTTATAATATTTAACATAATGGTTGTAATTGTTGGGATAAGCAAAGAACAAATCTTCTTTTGCAAATACATACGAACTACTTACATTGATTTTTGGTAGAAAAACATCGTGTGGTTCTCTAATAGCAAGGACATCTCTTTTTTCGTAAGATAAACTTTTTCCTTGTTTATATCTTAGATTTAAACTTGTGTTTTTATCGCCTACCAGTTTAGATGGCTTGGTAACATTAATTGTACCGTGATCAGTAGTAATATATAGTTTTAATCCAGCTTTAGCTGATAACTTGATAATATCAAATAAAGGTGAATTTTTAAACCAACTAACAGTTAATGATCTATAAGCTTTATCATTCGATGCTAGTTCTCTAATAACTTCCATTTCTGTTTTTGAGTGCGAAAGCATATCTACAAAGTTGTAAACAATAGCAGTAAAATGATTGCTTGTAGTAATATTTTTAAAGTTATCTACAAATTTTCTTCCAGCATTTAAACTTGAAATTTTAGTATAATTTACGTTTAATTGAAGACCTAAGCGTTTTATTTGATCAAGTAAAAATTCTTTTTCAAACATATTTTTTCCACCTTCATCTGTATCGTTTTTCCACATATCAGGAAAACGCTTTTCAATTTCTAAAGGCATTAATCCTGCAAAAAAAGCATTTCTAGCATATTGAGTTGCTGTTGGCAATATTGCATAATATGAGCTTTCTTTAGCAACATTGTAGTATTCGTGAATAATAGGCTCTAGGATTTTCCATTGGTCAAAACGTAGATTATCTATCATCAGTAGTACAGAGCGTTCACCTTCTTTAAGCTTAGGATAAATAAACTTTTTAAACGCTGTATGCGACATAATTGGTTTTTCTTCTTCGTAAAACCAATCTTCATAATTGTTTTTAACAAATTTAAAAAACAATGAATTAGCTTCATGTTTTTGAGTCTCAAGAATCTGAATCATGCCTTCATCTTGTATCTTTTCTAATTCTAATTCCCAATAAATTAATTTACGATATATTACTTTCCAATCTTCAAAAGTTCTTACATCCATCAATTCCATAGAAATCTTTCTGAATTCCTGTTGGTAGTTAGATGTTGTCTTTTCCGAAACTAATCTTGAAGTATCTAAGTTCTTTTTTAAACTCAGAAGAATCTGGTTTGGATTTACTGGTTTAATCAAGTAATCTGATATTTGCGAACCAATAGCATCTTCCATTATTAATTCCTCTTCACTTTTGGTAATCATTACTATGGGTAGGGTAGGGCGTTTTTCCTTAATGACCATAAGAGTTTCTAAACCCGAAATTCCTGGCATGTTTTCATCTAAAAAAACTATATTGAAGATTTCTTCTTCTATTTTATCGATAGCATCAGTACCATTGGTACATGTATCAACAGTATATCCTTTTTTCTCAAGAAATATTATATGCGGTCTTAGTAGGTCAATTTCATCATCAACCCATAAAATTTTGATTTCTGCCATCTTACTTTATATGTATTAAAACATTAAATTTGTTACGAATTTAAAACTCTTTTACTTTGCTTGCTAATAATAATGATAGAAACAAACTAAAAATTATAAACGATCCAGTTTATGGATTTATTGCCATCACCGATGAATTGATATTCGATTTAATCGAACATCCCTATTTTCAGAGGTTGAGACGTATTAGTCAAACAGCTTTAACATCAAATGTATATCCAGGTGCACATCATACGCGTTTTCATCACGCAATAGGCGCAATGCATTTAACAAAAAATGCTATTGAAGTTTTACGTTTCAAAGGTCAAGATATTTCTGATGATGAAGAATTATCAACATTAATTGCAATTTTACTTCACGATATCGGACATGGTCCATATTCGCATGCACTAGAATACAGTATAATACCTGTAGTTAGTCACGAAGAAATTACAGTTAGGTTTATGAAAAAACTGAATCGAGAATTTGATGGTAAATTAGCATTAGCCATTGAGATTTTTGAAAATAAATATGAAAAGAGATATTTACATCAGCTTATTTCATCACAATTAGACATGGATAGGATGGATTATCTAAATAGAGATTCATTTTATACAGGAGTTGTAGAAGGCTCTGTAAATTCAAAAAGACTGATAACTATGTTAAATGTTGCCAATGGTAATTTGGCTATAGATGATAAAGGTATTTATTCTGTCGAAAAATTTCTGGTTGCACGTAGACTAATGTATTGGCAGGTGTATTTACATAAAACAGTAATAGTATCTGAAAAATTACTCACAAAAGTATTGTTGCGAGCCCGTAAATTAAGTATTGAAGGAAGTAATTTATTTTCAAGTTCTGCTTTAAAGCATTTCTTGAAAAAAGATTGGGATGCTGAACCTTTTGTCGATAATGATTTAGATGTATTTTCAAAATTAGACGATTTTGATGTTTTTGGAGCTATAAAAGAATGGGTTAATTGTGATGATAAAATTTTAGCTGATTTATCAAAAAGGCTGACCGATAGAAAGCTTTTTAAAATTCAGTTAGGAGAATATCCAATTGATGCAAAATATGTAATAGAACTAAGAAAAAGAGTAGTCAAAAAATTTAATATAACTTTTGATGAAACAGAGAATTATGTGATACAAGGAAAAGTTGAAAATAATGCATATAAAAAAGGGAGAGACAGTATTTATCTATTAAAAAAGAATGGTGACGTTCAGGATATTGCTTTTTCTCCAGATCAGCAGAGTGTTTCTGCTATTTCAGAAGCCATGAAAAAATATTTTCTAATTTACCCTCGTGAATTGGAATAAAATTCTATTTTTGAAACTATCAAAATTTAGCATACTCATGCAAAATATATAAACTAAAAAAACCTTTAATTCTTATATAATATGACATTTTTTCCCCAAGAAGCAAAAGAACAAATAGCTACTTTAATGGCTGATGTTGAGAGGTTGGAGACTCAAAAAGAAGAGATCTTCAAACAAATGAAAGCAAATAAAGATACTAGTATTCAGAAAGCTGACAAGTATAATACAATGATGTCTATCTTTTACGGAGTTATTGCTGTATTAGTTATATTATTAGCTTACACATATATTTTTGGGCCAATTATTGATTTTGATAAAGATGAGAAAGCTTCATATGCACTATATGTTAAAAGTATAGAGCAACAAAATATGAAATATAGAAGTGATATTGATAAGCTTAAAGAAAAACTAAAACAAGGAGGAACTATTGAAAAATCTAGACCTTCACTACTATATAAAGTACAAATAGGAGCATTTAAATCATTTGAATTAGAAACATATGATTCAAAAAAAGGATCTATAACTGAGAAGAATGAATCAGGGATGAAAAAGTATGCCTTGGGAAGTTTTACTAATTATAAAGATGCACTTAAGTTTAAAAATGAAGTTAAGAAAATGGGCTTCAAAACTGCATTCATTAGAGCCGATTATAAAGGTCAAAGTGTGACTGTTAAAGAAGCTTTGAAAATAGAAATGAATAGATAGTATTCTATAAATTATTAAAAAAATAGCCTTATCAATTTTGATAAGGCTATTTTTTTGGCTTTAAAAGGAAAAGCTACAGAGTTAACTGTAGCTTCCCTGTTCAATATTACTTGAACTAAATGAACTAACTTGATTTCTTTATAAGGATATTATTTATAAATATTTAATAAATATCACTATAAAATATATAAATAATATAGCCAAACCTACATTGACAACTTTAACGATAATATCTTCTAATAAATCATTCATGGCTATTAATAAAAACTTAATTAATATAAATTTGAGGTTAGTGGCTAGTTTCCAATACTACACGCAAGGTAGGAAAAATACTTCAAATAAATATTTATTTTTAAGTTAAAATATTGATAATCAGTGATAAATTTAATTTTCACAGATATAACAGGTAGTTACAGCGTATTTTGTAATTTACAATTCAGATTTAGAAAAAGAAATTATCTCAGGAAAAAATCTTCTGAAATCATCTTCAAAAAATTGATAATCAGATTTTAAGTCATCTATTGAATTCTCAAGATTATTCCCAAATTTGCTCCTTCTGGAAATACCTCCAATAAACATTTTAAGTTTATCAATATGCTGATAATTAAGCAACCAATCGCCTTTTTCCATAAATCCTAAAGCATAAATAAACTTTTCAGGTAAATGGTCAGAATATTGATAAAGAGTTTTATAAGTGTTCTTTGTGAAGTTATTTAATTCAGATTTGTGGTAATCCTTCCAGTTTTCGGCTAAAAAATGATCATAAAATAAATCAGCAATTACAAACCTGTATTTACCATGAGTATCTGAAATACGAAAAACAGTTTTCTTGAATATTTCATGCTTGTCAGTGAAGTGATCTATTTTTCTATGAAGTTGTACTCCTTTTTGAATTTTGCTTGGCAAATGAGTAAAATCTCTTCCTTTCACAAAATCACCTATCATATTTCCTGTTAAGATCTCGGGGTTGTCGAACGATAGATATGCGTGTGCTAGGAAATTCATAAGTATTTATTTTAACTGTTTAATTGGTTAGTCGTTGAAAAACCTTTAAACTTTCAATATATAAAAAATTCCGTTGCAATTAATTACAACGGAATTTTTAATCTTGTATAGCTTCCAGCTTCAGACTTCGAGCTTATTACTTATACATTGATATTCTCAACTCTTTAACTTTTTTATCCTTCAAATAATCATCATAAGTCATATGACGATCAATAATTCCGTTTGGTGTAAGTTCAATAATTCTATCAGCAACTGTATGAGTAAATTGGTGATCATGAGTAGAGAACATCACAGTTCCTGTAAATTTCATTAGCGAGTTGTTGAAAGCCGTAATCGACTCCAAATCCAAGTGATTTGTAGGCTCATCTAAAGAAAGAACATTACCTCTTTTCAACATCATTCTCGATAACATACATCTTACTTTCTCTCCTCCAGATAGTACTTTCACACTCTTAAGAGCTTCCTCGCCAGAGAAAAGCATTTTTCCTAAGAAACCACGAACATAAACTTCTTCTTTCTCTTCTTTAGTTTGTGCAAACTGACGAAGCCAATCTACAAGAGAATCTTCGTTCTCCTCAAAGAATTTAGAATTGTCGTTTGGTAAATAAGTGTTTGTAGTTGTTACACCCCACTTGTATTCACCAGAATCTGCTTGTGCCTCACCATTGATAATCTCGTAGAAAGCAGTAATTGCTTGAGAATTTTTAGATAAAACAGCAATTTTCTCTCCTTTTCCAATATTCAAGTCAATATCTTTAAAAAGAGTTTCTCCTTCTATAGAAGCTGTAAGTCCCGAAATGTTTAAAATTTGATCTCCTGCTTCTCTTTCTTGTTCAAAAATAATAGCTGGATATCTACGACTAGATGGTTTAATATCATCAATATTCAATTTCTCTAGAAGTTTTTTTCTAGATGTAGCTTGTTTAGATTTTGAAGCATTAGCAGAAAAACGCTCAATAAACGATTGTAATTCTTTACGCTTGTCTTCAGTCTTTTTATCTTGTTGAGATCTCTGACGACTTGCCAATTGACTAGACTCATACCAGAAAGAATAGTTACCAGTAAATAAGTTTAGTTTAGCAAAATCAATATCAACAACGTTTGTACTTACAGCATCAAGGAAGTGTCTATCGTGTGATACAACAATTACAGTATTTTGGTAACCTGCAAGAAAATCCTCTAACCAAGTAATAGTTTCAACATCCAAGTGGTTGGTAGGCTCATCAAGAATCAACACATCAGGATTACCAAAAAGAGCTTGTGCCAAAAGCACACGAATCTTAGCCGTACCTGTCATGTCCTTCATCAAAGTATAATGGTCATCAGCTTTAATACCTACTGATGAAAGTAAAGAACCTGCATTACTCTCAGCATTCCAACCTCCCATTTCTTCAAATTCAAGACCAAGCTCACCAGCTTTAATTCCATCTTCTTCAGAGAAATCTTCCTTCATATAAATAGCGTCCATTTTTTCCTTGAGATCATACATAATAGTATTTCCTCTAAGTACGGTGTCCAAAACGTTATACTCATCAAAAGCGAAGTGATCCTGTTGTAGAACTGACATACGTTTCCCTTTCTCAAGAGATACATGTCCACCAGTTGGATCAATTTCTCCAGCTAATATTTTAAGAAAAGTAGATTTACCAGAACCATTTGCTCCAATTACTCCATAACAATTACCTTGAGTAAATTTGATGTTTACGTGGTCAAATAAAACTCTTTTTCCGAACTGTACAGATAAGTTTGATACTGTTAACATTTGCTATTTATTATTTTATGTTTTTAACTTCCTAATTTTATGCATTTTCGGTATTCAGAAATTGCCGTGCAAAAGTAGAAAAAATCTTCATGAAATAGCATTAACTTCTAAATCTTATATCATTGATAGTTAGTGGTATATCATATTTTACAATTAACTTTTAACGTATAAGCCTATTTAGGGTTCTGTTTTGTTGAAAATAACAACTAAAGTTTAATGTAAATAATAATTATTATGCGCCTTATCGCGCTTTACACTTGTAGTTTCACCTGTATAAATAATTCACAATATTTTTGTGGGGTATTTTTGTTATCTCAAAAATCCGCCACAAAACTTTGTTCATTAATTTCTACAAGCAAAAGCTACCGCTTCAATCCCGGGCGTAAAAAACATTTTGGTAGATATACAGATGGTATTTTTTTTTAAAACTATTTCATTTACGGTGCTTTGGATATATAATTGTTTTTTCTACAAAGATATCGCACCTACGGCGCTTTGTTTTTTGTTTGCCTAGTTTTAAAAAGATGTTGAATTTACGGTACTTTGGCTGTGTAATTGTCCTATTTTTCAATGAATCACCCTTAGGGCTGGGGTAAAATTCATTGAAAAAAACAATTATTTATGTTTAAAAACATTGAAGAAAGCATGTATATTATTAGCCACAGAGTGGCGAAATATTTGTAGAATAAATTATAATATTATGCCATAGCTCCATAGGAGCGAAATCTAATATCATATAATTAAAATTGTCTACAAATATATCGCACCTACGGCGCTTTGGATGTTTGATTGTTCTTGTTCTACAAGTATTTCGCACCTATGGCGCTTTGGCTGTGTAATTTTTATTTATATCCAATCGAATTTATTATTGGCAGTCCGTAAATTTTTTAGTTGAATACTTTTACCAAGTGCAACTATAGTGTATAGACCGTTAAACCAGCCAAAAAAAATGATTATCATATATATAGTAGTTGAACAAACAAATTCATTCATAAATTAGTAAATTCGCATGCTAATATGTTGACAATTGTGGCACACCAATTGCCTATGTTAATTGAGTTACTAGTAAAAAGTATTTTTATATTACTTTTCATGACACAATAGTCAAAACTAGGCATTAGTTATGTGTTTTATTCATGACATAGTGTCGTAATTAAAATTTTGAATAAAAAAATATGATGAATATAGATAAAATGTCGTTGCAACATATGATGGATGAGGATACGGATTTTATACCGTTGATGACACCTGAAGATGAAGAAGAATTGCATAATGAGGAATTGCCAGAGGTACTTCCGATTTTACCATTAAAAAACACAGTTCTTTTTCCTGGTGTAGTGATTCCTATTACTGCTGGACGAGATAAATCAATACAATTAATTCAAGATGCTAATGCTGGCGATAAAACAATTGGTGTTGTTTCGCAAATTGATTATAGAATTGAAAATCCTAACCCGGAAGACTTAAATAAAGTAGGTACGGTTGCAAAAATCATCAGAGTTTTTAAAATGCCTGATGGTAATACAACTGTTATTCTTCAAGGTAAAAAGCGTTTCGAAATAAGTGAAGTAATAGAAACTGAGCCTTATCTTAAAGCTAAAGTTACAGCAATTGATGAGCAAAGGGATTATATAGAGGATCAGGAGTTTAAGGCGATTATTGATTCTATGAAAGATTTGTCAATACAAATTATACAACAGAATCCTAATATCCCAACTGAGGCTACTTTTGCCATTAAAAATATAGAAAGCGTACCGTTTTTGGTGAATTTTATTTCGTCTAATATGAATCTTGATGTTAAAGATAAGCAGGACTTATTGGAGACAAATGATTTGAAAGAAAGAGCAATGAAAGGGCTTAAACACCTTACGGTTGAGCTTCAGAAATTAGAACTTAAGAATGATATTCAATCAAAAGTAAAAACAGATATTGATCAGCAACAACGTGAGTATTTTCTTCATCAACAAATGAAAACCATTCAAGAAGAACTTGGTGGAGTTTCGTATGAGGAGGAGCTTGACGAAATGCGTGAAAAAGCTAAAGCCAAAAAGTGGACTGAGGAAATAGCTGAAATTTTTGAAAAAGAATTAGGTAAGCTGCAAAGAATGAATCCTCAAGTTGCAGAATACTCTGTACAACGCAATTACTTAGATTTACTTTTAGATTTACCTTGGGGTGAATATTCTGATGACGATTTTAACCTTAAAAATGCTAAGTCTGTTTTAGATAAAGATCACTACGGATTAGAAAAAGTAAAAGAGCGTATAATTGAGCATTTGGCTGTATTAAAAATAAAAGGTGATATGAAGTCGCCAATTATTTGTTTATATGGACCTCCAGGAGTAGGTAAAACATCTTTAGGACGTTCTATAGCAGAGGCTTTGAATAGAAAATATGTTAGAGTTTCTTTAGGAGGACTTCGTGATGAAGCTGAGATTAGAGGTCACAGAAAAACATATATTGGTGCAATGCCAGGACGTATTGTTCAGTCTTTGAAAAAAGCTGGTACATCAAACCCTGTTTTTGTTTTGGATGAAATTGATAAATTATCGTCTAGCAATCAGGGTGATCCATCTTCGGCTATGTTAGAAGTTTTAGATCCAGAGCAAAATTTTGAGTTCTATGACAATTTCTTAGAAATGGGTTATGACTTATCTAAAGTATTATTTATTGCAACTGCAAATAATTTGGGTTCAATACAACCAGCTTTACGCGATAGAATGGAGATAATTGATATTTCGGGATATACTATTGAAGAAAAAGTTGAAATAGGGAAACGTCACTTATTACCAAAACAAATAAAAGAACACGGTTTAGAGTCTAAGCATATTTCTATAGCTAAAAAGCAATTAGAAAAAATTGTTGAAGGTTATACTAGAGAGTCAGGTGTTAGGGGATTAGATAAAAAAATTGCTAAAATTGTAAGGAATACTGCCAAGCATATAGCAATGGAAGAGGAGTACGAAGTAAAACTTACTAACGAGCGAATAGTGGAAATACTTGGAGCATCGCACCTTGAAAGAGATAAATATCAAGGTAATGATGTAGCAGGTGTTGTTACCGGTTTAGCTTGGACGTCGGTAGGTGGTGATATTTTGTTTATCGAATCTATTTTAACGCCAGGTAATGGGACTTTATCTATGACTGGAAATTTAGGGAAAGTGATGCAGGAGTCTGCTAAAATTGCCCTACAATATATTAAGTCTAATTCTGAGTCTTTTGGTATTGATCCGGAAATATTGAAGAAATGGAATGTACATATTCACGTTCCAGAAGGTGCAACTCCTAAAGATGGGCCATCGGCTGGTGTAAGTATGTTAACTTCATTAGTTTCGTTGTTTACTCAGCGCAAAGTAAAAAATAAGCTTGCTATGACTGGCGAGATTACTCTTCGTGGAAAGGTGCTACCGGTAGGAGGGGTAAAGGAGAAAATCCTTGCTGCTAAGCGTGCTAATATTAAAGAATTGGTACTTTGTAAAGATAACGAAAGAGATATCAACGAAATTGAAGATAGATATTTGAAAGGATTGACTTTTCATTATGTAGTGGATATGTTTGATGTAATTGATATTGCTGTTACTAAACAAAAGGTTAAGAATCCAAAGAATTTATTACCTAAAGTAGAAGGTAAGAAGTAAGATTAGTATATAGCATAAATTATATGAAAAATAAAGGGGTGAATTTGTATTCACCCCTTTATTTTTATTACTTTGCCGCCATGCTAAACCTATTTAGAACATTATTAATTCTACTTATTATTTTGCCTTTGTTTTCTGTCGCTCAGATAGGAGGTAAGGGTACTTATCAGTTTATGAATCTCGCATCTGCTGCAAGGCAATCTTCAATGGGTGGTAAAGTTATTTCTGTAGAAGATGATGATGTAAATTTTGCTAGTTGGAATCCGGCTTTGATTAACAAGGGAATGGATGGTAAAGTAGCATTTAATTATGTTGATTATTTCACGGACGTAAATTATGGTTCGGTAGCATACGGACATGATTTTGATAGTTTAGGAACTTTTGTAGCCAGTATCACCTATGTTAATTATGGCGAATTTATAAGATCTACAAACGGAGAAGAAGAAGGTACATTTTCGGCAAACGAAATGGCTATAAGTTTTGGATATGCTTATGAAATTGATTCATCATGGACAGTTGGTGCTAATGCAAAGATTATTAATTCCGTTCTGGATAACTGGAATTCGTATGGTATGGCTGTAGATTTAGGAGTGACATATAATATTCCTAACAAAAATATGATGCTAGGGTTAGTTTTACGAAATATTGGTATGCAGTTTAAAACATACTCAGGTCACGAAAGAGAAAATCTACCATTCGAAATACAATTTGGAATATCACAAGAATTAGAACATTTACCACTGCAATGGTCACTTACTTTAGAAAACCTACAGCAATTTGATGTATCATTTTCAAATCCATCAGCAACTACTACCGATGGTAATGGTGTAGAAGAAAAGGAAAGTATATCTGTATTAAATAAGGCTATGCGTCATGTGGTTATTGGCGCAGAATTATTTCCACGAAGAAATTTCTCATTAAGGTTAGGATATAATTTCCGTAGATCTGCTGAAATGGAATTACAAGAACTCAAAAGTTTTGGTGGTTTGTCATTTGGCTTCGGAATGAAAATAAAGAAGTTTAGAATTAATTATGGTAGATCATTATACCATCCTGCCGGTGGAACTAATCACTTCAGTATTATTACTGATTTGAATGAGTTTTAGATTAATCTAATTTTATTCTTCACAAAGTGAATGTTCTTTTTGACCAAATTGCTATAAGGATTTAATAATAGATTTCAATAGCAATAAAAAAGGATTACACCAAAGCATAATCCTTTTCAAAAATTATAATATTTTACAGAAGGTTATTCTATAAACCCAACACCACTGGTGTTGTTATTATTTTTGTCTAATAAAATAAAAGCTCCGTTAGCTCTGTTTTCTTTAAACTTATCTCCAAAAATTGGTTTGTTAAGTTTAAAAGTTACAGAAGCGATATCGTTCATTTCTAGAGATAAAATATTCTTTTCTACTCCCGAAAAATCAGTTTCTACTTTGTGATTTATGGAACTAACTTTTGCTAAAATTTTATTTACTCCGTGTTGCATAACGTAAACACTTCCTGTAGAAAGTGATTTATTATCCATCCACGTAACTGTAGCAGTTATTTCTTTTTCTACTAAGGGCAATTCATTTTCCTTAACAATCATATCACCACGGCTTACATTGATATCGTGTTCTAGCTCTATAGAGATAGATGAACCATGTGGGGCACTAGAAAATTGTTTGTCGTAGAAGTGAATTTTTTTCACTGTTGATTTCTTCATAGATGGAAGAACAACAACACTGTCTCCAACCGAAATATCTTCGCCATAAACTTTACCAGCATAAGCTCTAAAATCATGGTATTC
>LGVF01009240.1_pt2 | contig 16645 bp, 7 predicted proteins | sample 469901 | NCBI WGS metagenome assembly LGVF01 (sample SAMN03893561, study PRJNA290197) | marine sediment metagenome | material: sediment; isolation source: combined push core samples #3730, #5133, and #5579 collected at Hydrate Ridge | place: Pacific Ocean: Hydrate Ridge
TTTTTAAATTCACGGTACAGGGCAGTAACCAAAGAGGACTTTCGTGAACTTGCTATTGAAGCTACTGAATCTGATGAACTTGAAAATATTACAAACCGTGCTAAGGTTGAAAGGGCGATAGTAGATCAATCTACAAAAGAAGAAAAGGTCAGGATAATCATTGTATCCGACAGGCGGGATAAATATAATGCACTTATCGAACAGGTGGAAGAATATTTAGATCCCAGACGTCTTATTGGAACAGTGATCGAAGTGAACAGTCCTGTTTATACTGATGTAGGGATTCATGTGAAGATCGAACTTACTTCATATGAAAAAGTAGAGATTATCCGGGAGAATGTAAGAACAGGAATATTGAATTATTTTGATCCTTTAACAGGTGGTTCCAATGGCAGTGGATGGCCGTATGGAAGACCCCTTATCATTTATGAGGTAGTTCAGGTGGTGGAAGATACCAACGGCGTTAAACGAATTGTAAGTGTAGTAATCGATAACGATGATGATCTGAGAATAAAAGCAATAGACGGGCTTATTGATGTTTCTGTTGAAGTAGAGGTACTGGAGGAAGGTGCAGGCAATGAATTCTCAAAGTAAATATATGGAGTATCTTCCTTCAATATTTTACGAGACAGTAAAAGACGGAAAAGTTCCTTTCATCACACAATATCTTAAAATATTTGAGAAGATACTGAGCGGGATTGATGATAATCAATTAAATGGAAGAAAGGGTATCGCAGAGGTGCTTGATATCATTCCTGAATTATTTCATCCCCGTTTCTCATTCATATTCAATGAAACGTCTTTTTTGCATCCTGTAGAGGATAATAATAAAGAACTCTTCAGGAAATATTTCAATACTGATATGGATACGCAAGAGTTCATAGATATTTATGTAGATGAATTCTTAGAATGGCTGGCAAGCTGGGTAGCCCTTGTATTGAAAGAGGACTGGGATATTGAAAGAAAAAGAAAAATTATTGCTGGCATTATCCCGATATTTCGAATGCGTGGAACTAAAAAGGGACTGGAAGAATATCTACGGATATATACTGGAAATAAGGTAAATATTATTGAAAAAGTAGAACCTTTTCAGGTAGGAATAAGATCAACTGTTGGAGAGAATACTATTTTGGGTGGACTGCCACCCTATTTTTTTATTGTTAATGTGAACCTACCTGCATCTGATAATATGACCATAAATAACAAAAAAAAGGTAATTAAGAAAATTATCGAATCGGAAAAACCTGTACATACCAATTATTCGATAAATATTAGAATGGAAGATTCATGACAATCTATTTTTTACGGAGATAATATATGACCATTAAAAGGTTGAACTATTTTACCGGACAGTTCTTAGAGGAGAATGATTTCAAGGACGAACAGCAGTATCATATAAATGCGATCAGATCACATAGTAAGAATCTGCATACATGGGGTATTGCATACGGTCTTGATGTTATGTTTACACGTGGTGCCAGGTATGTGATGGTTTCAGGTGGTATGGCTGTTGATAGTCAGGGAAGACAGATCATACTCAATGAGGATGAGCGAATCGATCTTTCCATGGCTACTGCAACAACGATTTATTTGACAATATCATACGACCAAAGCCTGAGTGACGCTACACAGGAGACAGGAGTAAAGGGATATTCCCGCATTACGGAAGATCCTGAAATACAGTATGATCCGGAAATACCTGATGATCCTGCTATAAAGATCTTGCTGGCAAAGATAATACTGGATCCTGATAATAAGACTATTCACCGGATCGATATTGAGGATAGAAAATATGCAGGTGCCGTAGGGGGTGATATGGTTGTCAGAAGTTTGAGTTTCCTGCTTTCTACTGATTCGAATAAGTTGCCTGTGATGAGAGGTATTGATGATGGGATAGAGGTCAATTCTAATAATACTACACATACCGGTAATCTTAATGTCGCTGGCATATTGACCGGAAACCTTGATAAGGATATGGTAGATACGGATCAAATCGTAGATAGATCGGTCCCGATCTCAAAATTCAAGACCCATAAAAGGACAAGTGAAGAGATATTGGGTGAAAATGCGATCGAGATCAATGCTAATTCTGAGAAGGAAGTACATTCTGAGCTTTCTAATACACACAGGTTCTTTATAACCAGTGTACTCCCAACTACTCCTGACTCGGCTATTGAATGGAAGTGGGTTGTTAATTTTCATAGAGATCAATATTTCTATAGATTGATGGTAAAGAACCTGTCTGATAAGACAATTGGTGTCAGATTCAAGTATTACGATGTATTAGAAGAATAGAGGTATCCATTTCAAAAAGTATGGTAAAATGAAAGATTAATATGGACACGGATTAACACAGATTTACACAGATTATTGAAAAAATGGATATGGTATTTCATGATAGAGTCAAAACATCATTATATTACTAAAAAAATCATTGGAGCCGCTTATAATGTACATAATACTCTTGCATCAGGTTTCTTAGAGAAGGTTTATCAAAAACAAAATTGAAGAAATTAAATCAATACCAATTAACAATAAATCCGTGTAAATCCGTGTTACCTGCACGCCCTTTAGGCGTAGCAGGCACTCAACTCCGTAGGAGTTGAGTGTATCTGTGTCTGAAAAAATGCTTTCGAACTCTATAAAGAGGTGCTAATTACCCTTAGATTTGAAGTGGATACGAATAGAGGTATATTATGCAATCAGAATCTCAAAACAACTCCCATGAACTTCTCAAGGAAATAACCAGAGGTCTTCTATATACTCACACACGTATCAATGCCAATACCACCAGGACCTTAGAAGCGTCCTCATTCCTTTACGCACTTATCGAACTGCTGAGTGAAAAGGATATACTTTCTATTGAAGAGCTGGATGAGCGCAAAAAGCAGGTGGCACAGCGGCTGGTACATAAATTTGTAGAGAGTAAAATAGGACTTTTATACCAGGATCCGGAATGTGATAAATATACTTTTGAACATGAAACTGAGGTTAATTGTGAGAGCAGGCGGCATATCTGTAAGGCTATATGCTGCAAATTTCCTTTTGCTCTATCAAGACAGGATGTAGAAGAGGGGGCTATCAGGTGGGAATTTGGCAGACCATACCTTATAGCTCACGGTGATGATGGTTACTGCATTCATCTGGATAGGGAGAGTTACAGGTGTACGGTGTGGGAGCAGCGGCCTGTGCCCTGCCGGGGTTTTGACTGTGAGGATAATGAGAAATGGAAGGTCTGGAAGGATTTTGCAGAGATGGTAATTAATGATGAGATGATTATGCAGATAGATGATAGTAATAAGAAAGTTTATACTTATCAGAAATCAAATGATAATAAAGTTAAGGAGTAGTTATTGAACAGAGGGTGATATTATTAGAATATTTGGTACAATTCGTGATTCGCAGAATAGAAATCCTATTAAAGATGCAAACATCAGGCTCAGTATCGAAGGTACGCAGATAGCTTCTATTACTAGTAATGAGCAGGGTGAATATGAATATACAACAGAGGAAGAATATCCGGAGCAGACACTGGACTTTATCATACAAAAGGAAGGTTTTGAAAGAAAGAACATTTCTTACGAGATTGATCAAGCTGAAATTAGGTTAGATATTCTATTGAATGAGCTTGATAAAGGAACAAAAGAGAAAACAAGGATATTTGGCACTATTCTAAATTCAAATAACCGTGATCCTGTTAAAGATGCAAGCATCACACTTAGTATTGAGGGTACGCAAATAGCTGCCATCACTTCTGATGAGCTGGGTGGATATGAATATACAGCAGAGGAAGATTATACAGGACAGACATTAGATTTTTCCATACAAAAAGAAGGTTTTATAGGAAAAGATATTTCTCATGAGATCGACAGATTTGAGATTGAATCAGATATTCTGATGGATGAAATTGAAATTAAGATAGAAGGTAAGATCTGTGATGAAACAGATAGTCCTCTGGATAATGCCAGTATTAGTTTTTCAATAGGTGGCTCAACGATAGACCTGGTATCTGATAAGGACGGTTCATTTTCTTTTACTGTTGGCCAGCAGTTTTTGAACCAGAGTATTGGATATGAAGTTAATAAAGAAGGCTTTAAGATTACAAGCGGGAAATTAAAACTATTAGAAAATTTGAAATGTATTAATATATCCAAGTCCATCCCTCCTATTGTGCCTGATAAATCGAAATGGATAAAGAATGCTGTGGTTGGAATTGGTTTGATCTGTTTGACCGTTTTGGTTATATATCTATTTGGATTAGCAGGTGGTCCGGAATTATCAATAGATCCTGACGCAATAGATTTTGATTTTGAACCCGGGACAGGTGCTCAGACATTTTCAATACGGAATAACGGAGACGGAACCCTGGAATGGAATGTTTACAGTGATCGGGATTGGATAATAATATCTGCGGATAGTGGAACTGATTCTGGCACGGTTTCTGTTATTGTAAATAGTGCTGACATGGATCCGGGAAGGTATACCGGAAGAATTACTGTGGAATCAAATGGGGGAACCGAAACCGGGACAATTTCTTTGTATATACCACCGGAAATTGAGGAACCAACAGACGAACCAACATTAGGGGCACTAAGAATCCACTACTTTAGGGCAAATCCGGAGCATATGGATCTGGAAGGTGAAACCAAATTAAGCTGGGAAATTTCCGGTGCTACTAGCGCTACTATTGATGGAGTAGGACCTGTGGAAGTATCAAAGGGCTCTATAGACAGATGGGTTGAACAAACTACCACTTTCATCCTTAGAGCAACGAATGAAGCTGGAATATCTGATGTTAGAACTGTGACAGTGACTGTTGAAGTACAGATCCCGGAATTGTCTATAAATCCAGATCCACTTGATCTCAATTATGGTACAATAGATGAAGGAGATACAGATTCCAAGACATTCTCGATATCAAATACCGGAAGCGGAACTCTGGAATGGAGTATAAGTACTGAACAGCCCTGGATAACAGTAAGTCCAACAAGTGGAACTAATTCAGGAGAGGTTATTGTAACTGTTAATACTGCAGGGCTGGGGCCTGGAAATTCTGGTGGCATAATTACTATAGAATCAAATGGTGGTGAACTCAAACAAGGGGATATATATTTAACTGTGTCAAGTGAACAACCGACAGTAGGTTCTATCGATGTATCTTCTTCTCCTTCTGGCGCCAGCATATATTTTGATGGGAGTTACCAAAATATAACGCCTATGACAATACAAAGTATTGAAGTAGGTTCCTATACCATTACCTTAGAATATACAGGCTATCAAGATTGGTCTCAGACTATTTATGTAGTTGCTGGTGAAACAACCAGTGTTACAGCATCTCTGACACCCTACGAGCATTCCATTTCGAACATTCAACTGGATCCTCATCCACCGAAAACTTTACTCTTAACCAGTCAAGTGGAAGTCACGTTTGATTATGCTATTACGGAAACAGGGGGTGTGCGTATTTTTGTGCGTCCTTTTACTAACGGGTCCCTTACCCCCCATTATGTAGCTTCAAGATCACCCCTTTATCCTACAGGACAGGGAAAAGGAGAAGGATATTTTTCGATTACATCTAAGGAAGTTACAGTTGACCAGCTCAGATTTCAGATGATAAGTGCAGATCAAAGTAGAGTACTATATGAATACTTCATTCCTGTGAATTATAGTTTTTATTCAAGTAAATGAAGTACGATAGATCAGGAGGGAGGAAGTACTTACCTAATAAAAGCCCGTGGGCGTCAATATGCGCGGGAAGATGGTGCTATCAGGTGGAAGTTTGGCAGGATTTATTTGATAGCTCACAGTGATGATGGTTACTGCGTGCATCCTGACAGGGAGAATTACAGGTGTACGGTGTGAGAGCAGCGGCCTGTGCCCTGCCGGGGGTTTGACTGTGGTAGTACTAAGAGATGGAAGGTATGGAAGGATTTTAAGGAGATAGCGTTTAATGAGGAGTTGATGGGGCATATTGAGGAAAGTGAAGTTATATACTTATACAGAATTATAAAATAGCAATAGGGTAGGTGATAAATTATGGGTGAAATAAATAGTATATTTGCTAAGAGATCAGAGGCAAATAAAAACAATTCTGATTTACAGACGCGAAGGATTAATCGATCCGGATCGAAGGACTCTTCTGTAGATCGTATTTTATATCTCCAGAGAACTATAGGCAACCAGGCTGTTTCGAGATTGATAAGATCAAAGACTCTACAGGCGAAGCTAAGGATAGGGCAGCCCGGAGATGTATATGAACAGGAGGCTGATCGAGTGGCGGATGCGGTGATGCGGATGCCGGAGCCGGAGATGCAGCGACAGGTGGATGAAGAGGAGGAGGAAGAAATACTTCAGACAAAACCGCTTGTTGATCAGATTACACCATTGGTTCAAAGACAGGTTGAAGAAGAAGAGGAAGAAGAGATGCTTCAAGCAAAGAGCAGTGAGGATGCAACTTCTGAAGTTTCTTATGGTCTTGAATCGCAGATCAATGTGATCAAAGGCGTCGGGCGGCCTCTGGGGGAATCTGAGCGTGCTTATTTTGAGCCGCGGTTTGGAGCTGATTTTAGTAAGGTGCGGATTCATACGAATACTCAAGCAGCCAAAACGGCACAGGCGCTTAATGCACAAGCATTCACATTAGGTTATGATATTGTATTTGGGCGAGGTCATTATGTACCAGAAGAAACAGAAGGGCGACGGTTGTTAGCGCATGAGTTAACGCACACGATCCAACAGGGAAGCGTGACAGAGAAACAGAAACCTCTATCTACGAATCCCGAAATAACTTCACACGTCCAAGCAGTGCTCCATAATCACGATAAAAAAAATATTGACCTTGCAACACGAGCAGCATTCCAGCGAGAGCAGTCGGAACAAAATGAACGGGAAAACAGCTCTACCATGAAGATAAGACCGAGTATTATCGGAGAAACAAAAAATTACACCTCGATTCAAAGACGAATCCTGATTGGAACCGACTTCAATCAACATCCAATGACCAGCGCTGAACGTGATAGTGTCTTCGTAGCAGGATACTGTGATCCACTGATTATCCAAGCCGATTCTGAAGCAGCGTCGCGAATTTTAGAAGATATGGAACGAAGCCATGATGATCTAATATTCCAAGATTTAGATGAACTGCGAGCAGAAGTTGCAGGACGCATTCAATCTGGACAAGGAGTGTTACCTAGAGAAATGACAGAAGAGGTGGGTATTAACTGGCTTGACGAAAACTATATTACTTACACTGTCCCTCCTCATGGAGCAGTTAGGTTTAGTAATGCAATAACTGTCGATTTTTCTCAGGTTGTTTCAGGATTTAACCTTCATGACGGAAGGGAAAGAGTGAGTAACATACATCCGGTTACACCACGTCTGGCGGTTGCTTTAGTTCGATTGATACGTCATCTATATAGTGAAGGAGTTACAACGCTCCACCACGTAGGTGTATCAGTAGGTACACATGCTGAAATAGGCTATGCTATTGATATTAGAGGTTTTAGTTTTAATGATGGAACTACTATCTTGCTGCCTCCTGCTTGGAATGATTCGACAACTAGGGTTCCTACTGGAGAGACAGCACAGCAATATATGCGAAGGATAGGACAATGGATGGCTGACAATGTCTTTGGGCAGGTTCTTGGACCAGGCGTACCGAGACACGATAACCATTTCCATGCTCAGGTACCATTTGGCCGAAGATACAGAGGCTTGATAACTGGAACTCGTTAAGACCCGAGAAAGGGATAAGGGGTCAGACATGTTTATTTCAATTTATTACCTTAAGTCCGCTCATTTAGAGAATAACTTCAAACCTAATGCTTTATCCAGGTCTTGTACCTTTTTTTTAGGATTTCAGAAATAACCTCTTTAATATTTGTCAGATTGCCCCCTTAAATTCTTCCATTTTGTCAGGTTTTTTCATAAAAAATATGATTTTTCGCACAGAAAAATTCGGTAATTCAACTCGGAGTTGAACCCTTTATTCAAAGTGCGTGTCATGGATGTGAAAAGAAGGAACTGAGGTGGCAGTCAATAGAAGAGGGGGAAGAAGAGCTTCAAACAAATCTTGAATCCCATATCCAGTCCTTTAAGGGATGGAGGTAGCCTTTATCAGAAAAAGATCTCGGTTTTTTAGAGCCGTGTATTAATCACGATTTTGTTAGATTCGATTGCATACAGATAGCATGGCGGCTGAGGTGGCGCGGGCTTTTATAATAAACCAAGATTCGGTAATCGAAAGAAATATCAATTTCATAAAATATGATCAACTAGAATTTTATATTTACTTTAGCAAAATTAAATTAGTGGCGTGAAGAAAAAATCGGAATTAAACATATCATTTATCTTTCGATTGTATCATCATTAGAGTAAACAGGTGATAAAATGGGTGGATTAGCTATTCAATATGCCAAAATACCAGAAACAAAGATAAATTCATCTCTTCGAATTCAAAGGACGAAATCTTCTCAACCAATAAAAATTCCTGCTGACAGAATCTTATTTCTCCAAAAAACCATAGGCAACCAGGCTGTGCAGCGGCTTATCAAATCAGGGACCCTGCAGTCCAAGCTCAAGATCGGCCAGCCAGGGGATAAGAACGAGCGAGAGGCTTATAGGGTGGCAGATGAGATGACGCGGATGGCGGAGCCGAAGTCAGTATCCCTGGAAGATCCTCACATCCAACATGTTTGTGAAGGATGTGAAGAGGAGGAACTGAGGCGCCAACCGATAGAAGAAGAAGAAGAAGAGGAGCTTCGCAGGCAGCCGGAAGAGGAGGACGAGGAAAAACTTCTTCAAACTAAAGAAATATCGGGGCAGAATGCTGAAACCACACCCGATCTCGAATCTTGTATCAATGCTATCAGGGGCGGCGGCCACCCTCTGCCAGAATCTGAGCGGAGCTTTTTCGAGCCGCGGTTTGGAACTGATTTTAGTAAGGTTCGGATGCATGCGGATTCACAAGCATCTGAGTCTGCACGGGCATTGAATGCGCATGCTTTTACGCTTGGACATGATGTAATTTTCGGGGCAGGTCAGTATAAGCCTGGGACAACCGAAGGGCGGAGCCTCTTGGCGCATGAGTTGATGCATGTAGTTCAACAGTACAGTCCGGGTCCCCATCCCATCCGCCGTATGTATGCACTGAACGAGCTACAGGGTCGCGTTCCAGCCGGTGACCGCGGTGTCCAGGTTTCTACGCCACCTGAAGTCTTCTTCTTTCCCGGGACCGTTGGACTCAATACCCATCGTAAGGCTTTTATTTTTGCGGGTATCCATGGTGATGAGGCACCGTCCATACAGCTGGGCATACGAGTGAAGAACGAACTCCTATCCAGTAATGGACTCCGCCCCTTCTTCAACACTATCCTAATTCCCCAGGCCAACTATCTGACGCACAATCGCACTATCCCTGGCCTTGACCATACACATCCGATCATCCAGACAATCACCCGTATCGTCGAGGATTTCCAGCCTGAGCGGATTCTGAGCATCCACTCCATCGCTCTTAGACCCCAAGAGGAAAGAGAGCCTCTCAGTGGAATTTATCTCGATCCCATCCGTCCACCAGGCACAATGCCTCCATCTCTAGGAACAGAAACGGAGCGGGAGCAAGCCTTTACACACGTTTCAGGGAGGATGACATCCCAGCAACTGGGAGCTATGAACTTGACAGAGCGGATGATCGAGGAGGTCCGTAGCCGTGGTTCCCAAGGGCAATGGGTGACAAGCGGTAACATTGCCGGCATGAAACGGGGCGAGCAGTTTCGGGAGAACCTATATCCAGGCGGTTTGGGCCGATCTGGGTTTAATTTACTCTACCCTCTGCAATCAATGATGTGTCCCACCCCCGGCGATCCAAACCGTGAGTTTGGCAGCAATTCCCCACGCACCTCTTTTGGGGTCTGGGCATCAGGGCTAAGCTGGGGGCCTACCGTCATTACTATGGAAGCCCCTGAGGGTCGTAGTAGGAACAACTGGTCCCTTTTCCTCCCTGCAGTTTGGGAGTTTCTGGATGCTCACCATCCTTATTCGGAAGGGGAAACTTCTACTCCTGAGGAAAGAGAGGCGGCCATGGAGCGCTTTGCCCAACAACACGACTTTCCACGTAACAGGGTGATTTGGACACCTATCGGTCCACAGCTTCTGTTGGGTATAGGTACACGCCTTGAATGAATGCCAGAAGTACCACTTGAGCCTTAACCAGTTGAGCGAGCATTCGACTGGTTTGAACCATCGGAAATGGCACAATCTAATGAAGAAGTCATCCGGCTGATTGGGAGAGATTTTTTATCTTCTCTTTCAAGAATCCGCGACTCAATCTCCTCAACCACAAATCTGCATCTGTTCCCAGTCTTTTCTTTCACAAGAACGAAGCGTATTCCTTCCAGCTCCACCACAAATCATTTCAGATTAACATAGAGATATTAGCACTGCTGCGCCAGATATGTATAAAAGAATCCCTCTAATGCACAAAATGATGATCATCCCGATATTGAAGTACTTATGGTGGTTAACCGAACACATCGGGACGAGAAACGCATCATTCAACAACTTAGGAACGTATAGATGATAACAGGAAAATTATAATGTATTGAATTTGAATATTATTTATTTTTTTAATGACATTATTAATTAAATTGTCAAACATATTGTTAATTTGTGGTGATAAAAGATGGTTGAAAAGGTTGGCCTGACTGTAAAAAAGCCAGAGGTGAATAGGGATAATTCAGATTTACGAATGCGAAGGACCAATCATTCCCGGTCTGTGAATTCTTCGGTTGATCGGATCCTGTTTCTTCAAAGGACAATCGGCAACCAGGCTGTGCAACGGTTAATCAAGTCAGGGACTTTACAGGCGAAGCTGAGGATAGGCCAGCCCGGGGATGTATATGAGCAGGAGGCGGACCGGGTCGCGAATGAGGTGATGCGGATGCCGGAGCCGGAGATGCAGCGGCAGGTTGAGCCAGAGGAGGAGGAAGAAATCCTTCAGACAAAACCGCATGTTGATCAGATTACACCATTGGTTCAAAGACAGGTTGAAGAAGAAGAAGAAGAAGTGCTTCAAGCAAAGAGCAGGGAGGATGCAACTTATGAGGTTACTAATGATCTTGAATCGCAGATTAATGCGATCAAAGGCGGCGGGCGGCCTCTGGGAGAATCTGAGCGTGCTTTTTTTGAGCCGCGGTTTGGAGCTGATTTTAGCCAGGTAAGGGTGCATACTGGTGCGCAGGCGGATGAGTCGGCGCAAGTATTGAATGCGAGAGCTTATACGTTGGGGCAGGATGTGGTGTTCGGGGTGGGGCAATATGCGCCCGGAACAGCAGTAGGGCGGCGGTTGCTGGCACATGAGTTAACACACACAATCCAACAAGGAGGCGTATCCGAGCGATCTCACCCTTCCTCACTTGAAACATCCAGCACTACTGGAAACGGCGGGAACGCATCAGTCAGCAAAGAACAATCCATCAAAGTATCGCTGCTGTATCAACCTGTAATAATTGCTCGATCCGCTTACTACGCTGACGAAGTGATTACGGCATTGTGTGCAGCAGATCCGATTGCCGGTTTAGGCGATTTTGTAGCTGCCTTCGGAATTTTGGGAGAACTTAGCATGTTAGATCTGTTGAGTACGCTGTCAGAAGTGAAACGCCAAGACTATCTTGATATGCTAATTAATGAAACCGGCGCTATTCCGAGATCTAGGCGATCATATCTGATGGCAGCTATGCATGTGGTCAGGTATAGTGGTGGAAATTGGACGGATGCCATTTGCGGTCAAATTTACGCCTGGGTGTCCACACTACCTACCAATGAGCAAGTCCACCTCGCCGAACATGTAGTACGTGAACAAGGCAGTTTAGAAGCAGGAAGGGATGCCTTTCCATTATCTATTGTTGAGCGCATTGAAGCACGCTTAGAAAGAGAACCGTTCATAAGATATGAAGTTGTACCGAGAGAACCTGACAATGATTCAACCGCACTACAACAGGCGAGCCTCGAAAGCCTGTTTGAATTATATGCAACCCGTCAAGTAGTACACCCACTTCCACCAACGAGGAGCAGATACAGTATCCGTTGGGTATATAGTTCAAGAGGTTCAGGGATAATCCGGCAAGAGATCCGGGATAAGCTCGGGGGAAGTCTTAATCGTCCTGCTTTGCGCACAGGACTATTGGAATCTGTTGACAGCTTAGAAGGCCCTGTCTACCGAAAGCGTGAACTCCGGCATATTGTCGAAGATGTATTTGAATCACCGAGTTGGCGTCCCGGTCTACAGATACCAATAAATCCTGCCTGGCCTGCCTGGAAGCAGCGAGATGCAGAACTCTGGAATTCGAAGGGGCAACTATTTACAGATCTTGCTCATGCTTTAGATCCGAGAATTGAGCCATATGTGGCTGCCGGTATTATGGCAGCAGAAACTGGACAACAGTTCTTCCAAGGCGGTCGTGCTATTGCAAGGTTTGAGGCACATGTCTTTTGGCGCCTATGGGGCAACACTACAACCGCACGCCGGCGACTATTCAATCAGCACTTCAGGCGGAGCAGACCCCATAGGTGGCGCCGTGATACTACAGCACCATTTCAAACATACCACGGCACTCAAGATACGGAATGGGAAGTACTCAATTTTGCCCGAAGATTTGACTCAGAGGCAAACGTAAAAGCAGTTGAATCTACCAGCTTTGGAGCAGGTCAAACTATGGGATTTAACTATGCGCGAGTTGGCTTTAGCTCAGCGCTCGAAATATTAGAACATTATCAAACACGTGAACGTGCTCAGATCGAAGGGATCTTTCGCTACATCGACACCCTTCCCAGTGCTCGCAGAGGAAGGGTTATTAATGGAATTATACGCGAAAACTTTTTACCCTTCTCACAAGCATATGGTCCCCGAAATCCACAAGCTCACGCTCGGAGAATTACCTCAGCGGTTAATAGAATGAGACGGTTGGTACAGGAGGCTGCTAGCGCTGCACCTTGAAAATTTAACAAGGCAACCAATGCCTACTGACTTGATGATGCGGGATGATAAAAGAAAACGAGGCGGCTGGAAAGAGTAAGATATAGTGTTAAGGGGGTTAAGGGTTATATTTAAACGCTGTTGTTTTAAGAGGAAAAGGAGAATGAAAGAATCGGTTGCTGTTGTAAAAGAGACGGAAAAGGAAAGAGAGTTTTCACCTACCAAAAGCGATATTAGTATCCATCGTGCACGAAATGAGCCGGAGAGGCAGCTCGGCTCTCTGATGAGTGTGGTAGGTAACATAAAGCGTGATGGCGGCAAGCCATCAGTTGAGAGCATTGCAACTCAACTGAGGGGGATGCACACCGCACGACGTGCGCATATGCTGCTAACACTTCAGCAGACGCATGGCAACCGGTATGTGCAGCGTGTGGTTGCAGGGATTCAGGCAAAGCTTATGGTCGGGCAGCCTGGGAATGTGTATGAGCAGGAAGCGGATCGGGTGGCAGATGCTGTGATGCATATGCCCCAACCACAAGTTGTGCAGAAAACAGAAAATTCTGAGGATGTTCAAGCCCTCGCTATAGACAGACAACAATATGCTACGGGTCAAGCCGAGCCACACACCGTACCGCCCATTGTGCATGAGGTGCTGCGTGCACCTGGTCAACCTCTTGATCTAAAAACGCGCAACTTATTGGAATCTCGTTTTGGCCACAACTTCGGCCAGGTAAGAGTTCACACTGACGCCAAGGCGTCTGAATCAGCAGAGGCAGTGAATGCGCAAGCCTACACAGTTGGGCAGGACATTGTGTTCAGAGCAGGGCAGTATGCGCCAAGCATAACAACAGGGATGCAGTTGCTGGCACATGAGGTTGTACATGTGTTGCAACAGAGAACGTCCGCCCCAGCAATACAGTCAGCCTTGACCACCAACAGTCCCACTGGCGCAGACGAGGTCGAGGCTGACAGACTGGCAGGGCATATTTTGGATGGACCATCCGTGAGTTCAGTGTTACAGACACGGCATACTTTACTGCAGCGAAACGTTAACGCAAGTATCGGCCGTGAACCTGATCCTTTTCAACAAAATGCGAGAGTGTGTCTGGTGCATTTACATGCAGACGAGCAGAATGCCTTAGAAGCAGCGCGAGGTGTGCGCAACGATTTTTGTGGAAATTTGGTGTATGTGAATAACCCCACGGGACATCGCTGTGTGAGTGTTGAAGGCCTCTCGGAAACCTGTACGGCAGATCCGAATCGCATTTTTTCGAGTGATTCTGGTGTTACCCAACGAAATGCCTTTGGGGGGGCATGTGGATGTCCCAATGATCTGAGAACAGAAGCGATAGGCCAATTAAATTCATTCAGTACCAGTTTTATGACTGCTATCAATGAGTGCCGACGAGGACGGCAGGGAAATCTGCCCGTGGTAGCATTCCACAACAATCAGGGATTTTCCATCCGAGCTTATCAATCAGGAGGATCTGACGTATGGGCTACCGCTTCCGTAGATGAAATCCGAGCTCTAGCCAGAGCAGGAGGACTCACAGCAAGACTGAGCGCACTCGAATCAAGACTTCTAGGAGGTCTACAAAACCCGATAGTCCAGTCACAGTCACGTCCCCGTGGTATGAGCATAGAAGAGTGGAGACGTCAACCGGGATTTGTACGCAATTTCTTTGTGACTACACGGATAGAGGATTTCCTGAGTATAGCAGAAGAAGAGCAGTACAATGTAGTTCTTCAAACACGACAAAATATCGGGCCGCCTACTGGTGGAGATGATGGCTCACTCTCGATAGCTCTGGGAGGCGATTGCTACATCAACATTGAAATAGCCGGAAAACAGCAGAATGCTGATATCATTGCTTTTAATCAACAAATGGCTACCGATGCTCTGACACAACTGGGTATATCCCGCGGTCCATGTGTAGTTCAACCGACACCAGGACCTCCATCCCGGCCGCCACATATTATGATGCAGACCATGCAGCCTGTGCCAGAAGTCAGACCACAAACCTCAGATACTCGAATACAACGTACCACCAATCCAAGCAATCTTCGAACAGAAGCTCATCATAGACAGTATCCATTGAACCAGTTTACTACAACAGGTGGACAGGTTTGGGCAGAACCTATTCGGCCAGGGTTTGCATGTAATCAGCTGATCCAGAGACGGATCCTGATTGGACAGGGCATGGACCCACCTGAGATGGATGAAAGTGGACGCAATTCGTTTATTCAAAGTGTTAGAGGTGGAACACTGGCGGCAGGGAATTTAGCCCATCGTGAGCTCCTAATCAGTCAACCACAATTGACGGAAAGCGCCTTACAGGATATGGCTGCTGCAAATGCAGATCATCTTTTTGCTAACAATACCGAACTAGCAAATAGGGTCATGCCGCTATACTTATTAGGTCAGTTCACTCCGACAGCAGGTCAAGATTGGGTGAGAGTAACACGCACTGGTGGCCGCACTAGCCACTTGAGGCGAGAGGTGGCCGAAGCATTTGGTCGAATGCAACAAGCTGCCAGTGTAGCAGGACATCCTCTCACGCTTGTCTCTGCAACGCGTACCTTTGACGACCAGCTCAGAATTTGGAATCTGAAGATGCAATTTGATAGGAGCAGAGGTAGATTTGGTGCATTTGATCAAACCATTGCGCCCGTTTCCACACGCTGTAATAGTATTCTAACTCCAGCAGATCGAAGTTTAGACGAGTGGGACACTGCTAATGTCAATCACAGGAGATGCTGGATGGCGCTGACTGAAGATCAAAGGGCGTTAGAGGTTTTGAAAACATCATCAGCACCGGGAACTTCCCGTCATCATTGGGGAACGGATATAGATCTTAACAGTGTAGATCCACAGGCATGGGAGCGATCGCCCCTCAGTGGGACATACACCTGGTTAACTGCTAACGCTGCCACATATGGATTTCATCAACCATACACGTCCCGTCAGCAACGTGGCAATAGAGGCTATTTTGAAGAAAAATGGCACTGGTCATACACTGCGATCGCCCAACCATTATTAAGCGAGTACCAACGATTATTATTCAATCCTGCTGAGTTCCAACGTAGACTACAGGTAAGAAACGTAGAAGCAGAATCCTTTATTGTTTCTCATTATCATGAATATGTTGGTTCGGTTGCCCAGCCATCGCTTCTGCCAGTGACCGGAAAGGATAATAGGGCGAATGCTGGTAACGGTGATGCTTCGCAGATAGAACATCGCCCTAATCAAACATCACCTGTCACATCAGATTTGGAAACCGGTATCAATTCCTTGAAAGGGGGTGGACAGCCACTGTCTGAATCAGTTCGTGCTTATTTTGAGCCACGGTTTGGGCACAGCTTTGACCAGGTCCGTTTACATGCTGATTCGCATGCTGCAGAATATGCTGATGCTTTTGGGGCACGAGCATTTACATTGGGTCGGGATGTCTTCTTCGGTGCAGGCCAGTTTACGCCAGAAAACATAACGGGACGTCAACTTCTTGCCCATGAGCTGACCCATGTGATTCAGCAAAGATATACAGGTCTGCAGATTCAACGGCATGAGGGCGACCATTCTACTATTACATCTGCAATGGACAAATATCGACACACTTTCGCACATGCCGGCATAAGCCAAAGTACTTGGGAAAGTAGTTTCCGGTCTGCAAATTT
>LGVF01013646.1_pt1 | contig 16590 bp, 16 predicted proteins | sample 469901 | NCBI WGS metagenome assembly LGVF01 (sample SAMN03893561, study PRJNA290197) | marine sediment metagenome | material: sediment; isolation source: combined push core samples #3730, #5133, and #5579 collected at Hydrate Ridge | place: Pacific Ocean: Hydrate Ridge
GCCCATATTCTCGACAATTTTCGCCAAATAGCCCTGCTATTCGCTCTCAAATTCTCGAAAATCTGGACTCTAACAGCCAATTTTTCGTTTCGGCCCGTCAAGTCCGACAGACTCCTAGGTTGGCGAGTCGTTGCTGCTGGTTACCAATCATTAGGCTGATCTCGCCTCCCTGCGGGTACGGTTTTAGCCGTACTCATCAGGGAGACCACACCCCGCAGGGACATGTACCGCCCTCCTCTTCCCTCTCTGCCTAGATCTTTTCGAGGAATTATTTTCGGGCAGATTTCCCGAAAAGTTTGTGTACTGCGGTACGATTAATGATGAATACGATTAATCAAGGTTTGATTCCCTCTGCAGGTTTCGTTGGCCTGCTGTTCACGAAAAAAGATCCCTAGGTTGATAGCTCGGAGGACGACAAGTGGAAAGCGCTACCCCTGTCATCGAGGTTTGCAATCTGGCCAAAAATTTCGACGACGTTACCGCCGTGGAGTCCGTCACCTTCAATGTCTTCGAGGGTGAGCTTTTTGGCTTCCTCGGTCCGAACGGCGCTGGCAAAACCACAACGATCAACATGCTCACCGGTCTAGCCCGGCCCGATGCGGGAACGATCCGCATTGCCGGCATCGACTGCTCCAAATCCCCCAAGGCGGGCCAGCATCTGCTGGGGGTGGTGCCGGACGAGAGCAACCTCTATCCTGAGCTAAGCGGTTATGACAACCTCTGCTTCTGTGGGGCCCTGTATGGGCTGCGCAAACAGGAGAGGCAAACCAAGGCGCTGGAGCTGCTTGAGCGGTTCGGCTTGGCGGATGCCGCGGATCGAAAGTTTGATGGATATTCCAGGGGCATGAAACGTAAGCTCACTATTGCTGCGGGGATCATCCACAGCCCCCGAATCCTCTTCCTCGACGAACCTACCACTGGCATCGACGTGGTCAGCGCCAGACAGATTCGACAGCTTATCGCGGGCCTGAACGCCGGTGGTACCACGATCTTTTTGACCACGCACTACATTGAAGAAGCTGAACGGCTGTGCAGCCGCATTGCCTTTATCGTCAATGGTCGCCTTGTCAAGATCGACACGGTTGACAATTTGATGCGACAGACTGATGGCCACCATGTCGTGCGGTTCACCATGACCGAAGAAGCAGAGGGATTGTGCAAGGCTATCTCAGACGCGTTTCCCCACCTGCAGTGCCAAACGGTTTCGAAGGAGGCGATCCGGTTGGAATCTCACGAGCCGGTGCGGATCGGGCCCTTGGTTCGGTTCATCGAGGAACACGGCGCCGAGGTGTCTGAGGCCCGCAAACTTCGTCCATCCCTGGAGGATGTCTTCGTCAGTATTACTGGCATCGCAGCGGCCGCCATGAAACAGGAGCAGGAAAAGCGTAAAGCGGGAGGCGGCGTATGAGTCGGTGGGTCACTTTCTGGAGCATTCTGGTCAAGGATATGCGCGCCTACTACCTCAAGCCGCCCAATATCAGTTGGGGACTGATCTTCCCCCTAGCCTGGACCGGCATGTTCTTCATCAAATCCGGCGGCGGCATTGAGGATCTACTTGCCTTGCTGCCCGGCGTGGTGGCCATTTCCGTCCTGTTCGGTACCACCTCAATGCTGGCGGTGACCGTAACTTTCGAGAAAAAAAACCGGTCCTTCGAGCGCCTCCTTCTCGCCCCCATATCGCTGGAACTGCTTATGCTGGCCAAGACCGCCGGGGCCATCCTTTTCGGTGTGGCGAACGCCTTCGTGCCCGTAGCCATGGCCGTTTTTTTCACGGACCTGTCCCGAGTGGCCTGGGGCACGGTGGTTCCGGCCGTAGTCCTTATCGCCGTCAGCTCCACCTTTCTGGGACTGTTCATCGCGGTTTCGGTCAGCGAAGTCTTCGAGGCCCAGACCTTCTCCAATTTTTTTCGCTTCCCCATGATCTTTTTGTGCGGGTTGTTCTTTCCGATTGAACAACTACCGGCAATGCTACGCCCTTTGTCTTACGCTCTACCCTTGACCTATGGTGCGGACCTCTTGCACCGAGGCTTCGGAGGGTGCAGCCTGATGCCGGTATCCATCGATTTCGGAATGCTGCTTTTTTTCTGTGCAACCCTCTTCCTGATCAGTTTGAAAAACATCAAGCGGCGCTGGATTACCTGACCGGCCTGACCTCACATCTGATCGAAACCAAAACTTAGTACATATGGCATGGTTATCCCTTTGCGAGTTGGTCGTATTGGCAAAGTTGCACAAAATGCCACCAGGGACCCGGCCCCAATAGTAAATGGAAAGCACATCCGTGTTGCTATGTCCCCGACAAGCATGGCTTTGTAAATAGCAAGCCACTCATAGGCCACCAATCACTTTTTCCGGGTTGTTTTGAACAGATCAGGATGGATTGTAGAGTGTCTTTTCCTCTCGCAAAGCCAAGAGAAGAAGGACACTATTCAGACGGCAAGCGTTGGCCAACTTACAAAGGAGTTCTCATTCCTCAGAAGCCAGAGACTTTGGTGGTTTGAGCTTGAAAAAGAGACGGGTCTCAACTAGGGGATTGGGGATGTGAAGTGCGAAAAGAATTATTGAATAAAAAAAGCCGTGACTTTCGTCACGGCTTTTGGCGTTGGTCGGGGCGAGAGGATTCGAACCTCCGACCCCCTGCACCCCATGCAGGTGCGCTACCAGGCTGCGCTACGCCCCGTCAATCAACGCGAGCGGATTATTGTCCATCCGCAAAAAAATGTCAAGGGGAAAAATCTTCTCTGAAGGGCCCATCTTTACATGCTATTTGTTAAGCAAGTTCAAATATTTATGCTGACAATCTAACTACATAAGGTTAACAGATTCAGCAGAGAGCACCTTAACGCCACTAGCGGTAAGAGCAGCAATTGCCTGGTCACTATTGTCAAAGCGGAAAATGATCACCGCGTGATCTCCGCAACGCTCGATAAAGGCATACAGGTACTCGACGGTGATGTGAGACTCGTCCAGTAGCTGCAAAATATGACCGAGCCCCATGGGCCGATCCGGGACCTGCACCGCGACGACTTCTGTTTTGTCGACAGTAAAGCCCTGCTCTGCAAGAACCTCCTTGGCCAGGTCGGTTCGGTCGACAATCAGGCGTAAAATACCGAAATCCGAGGTCTCAGCCAAGGACAGGGCACGAATGTTCACCTCAGCCTTGCCCAGGGCTGAAGTGGCCTGGGCCAATCTTCCCGCTCGATTTTCTATGAAAACAGAAATCTGCTGCACTGTCATCTGCCCTCTCCTTTCGCCTGCCCTAACCTTTGCGCAAATCAATAACCCGCTTGGCTTTGCCTTCGCTGCGGGTTATTGATTTTGGTTCAACCAGCCGGACCTTACAAGTGATATTAAGCAGGCTCTTGATTTCATGGCGTATGCGATCGCTCAGGCCCTGCATGACCCGTACTTCATCGGAAAAGATATCGTCGGTGACTTCCACCTGAACCTCAAGGGAGTCGAGATTCTCTTCCCGATCGACAATCAGCTGATAGTGAGGCTCAACCCCCTCGACCTGCATCAGCACACTCTCGATCTGCGACGGAAAGACGTTGACGCCGCGAATAATCAGCATGTCGTCGCTGCGGCCACTCATGCGCTGCAAGCGCCGATGGCTGCGGCCACAGATACAAGGTTCGTTGATGAACCGAGTGATATCGCGGGTGCGATAACGAATCATCGGGATGCCTTCTTTGGTGATGGTAGTAATCACCAACTCCCCTTTCTCTCCATCAGCTAAAACTTCGCCCGTCTGCGGATTGATAATTTCTGCAATAAAATGATCTTCCCATATGTGTAGACCGTTTTGTGCCTCGATACATTCGATGGCCACACCGGGTCCAAGAATCTCCGACAGTCCATAGATATCGATCGCCTTGATGTTCAGCTTTTGCTCAATCTCCTGGCGTATCGATTCGCTCCAGGGTTCCGCACCGAGAATCCCGACCTTAAGAGCAAAGGAGCGGATATCGAGACCTTCCTCGGCCGCCGCTTCAGCGAGATAGAGGCTGTAGGAAGGGGTGCAGGTGATGACGGTAGAGCCGAAATCCTGCATGATCATGATCTGCTTCTTGGTGTTCCCACCGGACATGGGAATCACCGCAGCGCCGAGCTTTTCCGCTCCGTAATGGGCGCCGAGACCGCCGGTAAAGAGGCCGTAGCCGTAGGCATTATGAATGATATCACCACGGGATACACCGGCGGCAGCGAAAGAACGGGCCATCAACTCAGACCACATATCGATGTCGCGGCGGGTATATCCCACCACTGTTGGCTTGCCGGTGGTGCCTGAAGAAGCATGCAGGCGCACAATCTGCTCTAGAGGGACGGCAAACAGACCATAGGGATAGTTGTCGCGCATATCCTGCTTGAGGGTGAAGGGCAAACGCTGCAAGTCGCCCAAGCTTTTTATCTGCGCGGGCGTTACCCCGGCCCGGTCAAAGGATTCCCGGTAGAAAGGAACACGGGCATAGACCTTTTCCAGGGTATGCTGCAAGCGTTTTAACTGCAATGCAGCCAAAGCCTCGCGAGGCAGTGTTTCAAATTCATCATTCCAAATCATGGCTGTATCCTATTTTATTCGGATGTGACCAGAGGGATGTCACCAGCACTGAACTCATTGGCCAAGGTCACAGATTGCGGCCTAAGCTGAAAGCCTTGAGATTTTCTTCCGAATATTTAGCAGGGACCATTTTTCGCAGGGTCTGCTGCCAACAGCTGTCGTCGATGGAGATTCTGTTTGACAAAGCCCCAAGAAGTACAATGTTGACGGTTCTCTGATTGCCAGCTTCAATAGCTAACTGCAGCCCATCGACGAGCATGCAATCAGGAAAGGCCGTGGCAATTTTTGCCGGTATGTCAGCGGGGTAGCTTTCCTTGCCAAGAGTTACCGGTGGGGGAAAAATTTGTAGGTTGTTGGCTAAAACACTACCGCCCTGCCGGACCAGGGGTAGATAACGATAGGTCTCCAGCAGTTCGAATCCGAGCAGTACATCAGCCTGACCTTCAGGAATAATGGACGAATATACCTTCTTCCCGTAGCGAATGTGAGAGACAACACTTCCTCCACGCTGGGACATGCCGTGGATTTCATTCTTTTTGACATCGAAACCGGCTAGCATCAATACTTCGGAGAGAATCTCACTGGCCAGCAGAATGCCCTGGCCACCTACACCGGAAATGAGAATATTAGTCACTTCATTACTCATGGATATCTCCAATGGCGTCGACACTACAAACCTGATTGCAAAGACCGCAACCGACACAGAACAAAGGATTAATATGGGCGACGCCCTTGCCCGCGGCGGTGGTGCGCCACTCGATGGCTGGACAGCCAAGCTTGAGGCAAGCCCGGCATCCGTTACAACGTTCGCTGTCAACGGTCATAGCCGGCTTGCGCGCTACCGGATCCCGCTTGACGAGCATGCACGCTCGTCGGGCAATAACCACCGAGACCTCGGGCCGCTCCATTTCCTCTTTGAGCACTTGGCGAGTGGCGGCAACCTGGTAAGGGTCAACAACTTGAACGTGTCGGACACCGACCGCCCGGCAGAGTTGCTCTAGATCGACTCGATAACTGTCGGCTCCCATAAGGGTGTAGCCGGAGGATGGATTTTCCTGTCGGCCGGTCATGGCGGTAATGCGGTTGTCGAGAATAACCACGGTGGCGGAAGCACTATTGTAAACCATATCCATCAGACCGTTGATACCGGTGTGCAGAAAAGTCGAATCACCGATCACGGCCACCACCTGACGCTGCTGCTCGCTGGAGAGCAGCTTACTCAGACCCGTGGCGTTGCCGATACTAGCGCCCATACAGATGCATGTGTCCATCGCCGCCAGAGGTTCCATAAAACCAAGGGTGTAACAGCCAATATCGCCGGTGACAAAAGCCTGCAGCCGATTAAGGGAATGGAAGACACTGCGATGCGGACAGCCCGGGCACATACTCGGCGGCCGACCGGGCAAGGACTCGCTGTGGCTGAAATAGGGTGATTCAGCTTCACCGGTGAGGCTTTGAGCTACCCGACCCGGGGTCAATTCACCACAGATGGAGAACAAGTCTTTGCCTTTGACCTCGATGCCCATGGCGCGCACCTGTTCTTCAATGAAAGGGTCGAGCTCTTCGATGACGTACAGCGTATCGTAGTTGGCGGCAAAATCGCGTATCATTTGTTTGGGCAGAGGATAGACCATACCCAGCTTAAGGATGTCAGCGTCTGGCAGAACCTCACGGGCATACTGATAGCTAACACCCGAGGTGATTACCCCGATGGCACCGCCCGCTTTCTCGACTCGGTTGAATGATTGGTGGCAGGCCCACTCTTCTAAATGCGCCAGGCGTTCTTCAACCAGAGGATGACGTTTACGGGCGTTGCTGGGCAACATAACAAACTTGGCGGGATTTTTTTCCAGCCCCGGTTCAGGAAGGTCGGTCACGGGATTCTGCAGGGTGACCACCGACTTGGAATGAGAGATGCGGGTTGTTGTACGTAAAAACACCGGTGTGTCGAATTGTTCGCTGGTTTCAAAAGCGATGCGGGTAAAGGTCAGAGCTTCCTGACTGTCCGCCGGTTCGAACATGGGAATCTTGGCAAACTTGGCGTAGTTACGATTATCCTGCTCATTCTGGGAAGAGTGCAGTTCGGGATCGTCGGCTGTTATCAGCACCAGACCGCCTTTAACGCCGGTATAGGACAGGGTGAACAGCGGATCGGCGGCGACATTGACACCGACATGCTTCATCGCCACCAAGGCTCTGCCCCCACCAAAGGAAGCACCGATGCCGACTTCCAGAGCCACCTTCTCGTTGGGGGCCCAGGAGGCGTCGATGCTTGGATATTGCACCATATTTTCAAGAATTTCAGTGCTCGGCGTCCCGGGATAAGCCGAGGCGACCTTCACCCCGGCTTCGTAAGCGCCGCGGGCGATTGCTTCATTACCAGACAAGATAGCACGTTCCATGTAATTTCATCCTTGACTGCAGTACCGACAGGGCTAATCGCTGCCAGCAGTAGACTTATTAAATCGACGTTTGACTATAAAGAATTATCAAAAAGTTGTCAATCGGCCGACCGTCAGCAGCAGAGACCCCTGCAGGTACTTTGGTACGTCAACAATTGCCCCGAATACCGCGGGTGATGTTATCGACATGCTCACCGATTTTTGCAACATGATGCAGAATATCGATAAATAGCAGGCCTTGCGCCGTATTGCATTCACCGGTACTAAGTCGCTGAATATGATTATTCCGCAAATCAACCTCCAAATCGAAAATGGCGGCGGCCCTGCCCTCTCTTTCGACATTCAGCGATTCTGTTTGCTCATCGACGGCACTAACCGCCAAAACAAGAAATTCGCGGGTAAGGGTACTAAGCTCATCCAGTTCTTCGATCGCCGCTTCGGAAAAATCGATCTGCCGTTCAATTCTGGAAACAAACAGCTGTTGCAGAGCTTCGCAATGGTCGCCGAGTCGCTCCAAATCGTTAACGACATGCATCAACCCGGCTGCTTGCTGCGAAATCTCTCGAGTGATCGATTGCTGAGACAGATTGACCAAAAAATCGGTAATTTCCCTTTGCAACATATCGAGGGAATTCTCCTCCCTCCTCAACCGACTCAACTGATCCTCGTCGTAGCCCGGCAAAAGCAGCAAGGTTTGATCGAAAACCCGCAGACCCAGATGAGCCATGCGTTTGGTTTCCAGTTGGGCTTGGCTGAGAGCCAGAATGGGGGTATTAAGAACCCTGCTATCCAGGTACTGGAGGTGAAATGAATCTGCAGTCAAACGGCCTTTCATCAGCAGAGTCGTGAGTCGGGCGACCCATCGCAGGAGGGGTAAAAAGACCAGTGCATTGATCACATTAAACAGAGTATGGCTATTAGCGATATGGCGAGCAATAAAGGGTTTATCGCCTATCGCAGCGCCAAACTGAGCGGCAAGTTGGGGAGTGTTGAGGACAAACTCGGGATCGCCCGGTGTGAGCAGGTCGACCAGGTCGAGAAAATAAGGGAAGAAAAAAAGAATATAGGCTACACCGACCAAGTTGAAAAGTAAGTGGGCCAAAGCGGTACGGCGCGCAGCGAGATTGGTTTTAAGCGCAGCCAAATTGGCACTGCAGGCGGTGCCAATATTTTCCCCCAAGATTAGGGCGATGCACAAATCGAAGGGGAGCAGACCGTTTCCCGCAAGCGCAAGAGTCAGGCCGATGGTGACGCTGCTGCTTTGAATCAAGACGGTTAACAGTGCACCCAAGGCGACTGCAAGGAGTTGATTCTGGCTGACCAAAAGCAAAAAATCATGAAAAGAAGCATTGTCCTTGATCGGGACAAAGGCATCCTTCATGATAGTCAGGCCGAAAAACAGGATGCCTAAGCCGAGCAGGATCTCGCCGAACTGAGACCAGCGTCTATTGGAGCAGAGCAGCTTAAGACCGCTGCCCACACCTATAGCCGGCAGTGCGAAGTGGCCGACATCAAAGGCCAACAACTGAGCGGTGACGGTCGTGCCGATATTGGCCCCGAGCAACACACCGAGAGCCTGGACAATCGACATAAGGCCGGCATTGACAAATCCCACCACCATCACGGCAGTGGCGTTGGAGGACTGCACGATGGCGGTTACTGCCGCGCCGGTAAATACGCCCATCAGGCGATTATTGGTCAGGGTGGCAAAGAGACGTCGCAAGCGATCGCCAGCGATCTTCTGCAGCGCCTCCGACATGATTTTCATGCCGAACAGCAAAAGGCCAAGACCACCGATTAGTCCGGACAGGAGAGGTTGATTGATAAAATCCGGCAGCACAGAGACCCTCTTCCAGGTTCAAAGAGCCTGCAAGGAACCAGTCTTGACCGATTCCCTACCGGCTTATTACACACTGGGGGATATTACTTATTACAGCTGAGGCAGTTGCAGCCTGCCATCAGAGGACTATTACAGTTGATGAATCCAGGATGTGTCCCCGCTCCCCTGCCGAAAAATTTCCACCTTATCATCAATAAGACTGATAACCGTCGATTCCTCACCGAGCAGAGTCCCTCCATCAATGACTAGATCGAGTTGTTTACCAACCTGCTGTTCGATCACTGCAGGATCGCAGAGACTCTCTGAGCCAGTTACGTTGGCACTGGTGGTTACAATGGGATGGCCCAATTCCCGGACAATGGACAGGGCAATGGGGTTGTCAGGGATACGTATGCCCACGGTTTTTTGCTTGGTGGTCAGCACATCAGGTACGACGCGACTAGCTTCCAAAACAAAGGTGTAAGGCCCAGGCAGATAGCGTTTCATGATTTTGAAGGCAAAGTTGCTCACCTGAGCATAGTTGGAGACGTCAGAAAGATCGGCACAGATAAAAGAAAACGGTTTACGGGGATCACGCTGCTTGATCTGATAAATCTTTTTGACCCCTTTTTTATTGAAAATATCGCAACCGAGTCCGTAAATAGTATCCGTTGGATAGGCGATTACCCCACCCTGCCTCAGACACTCAACCACTTGCTTGATCAGCCGTTGCTGAGGGTTTTCCGGATTGAGCGAAAGGATCATGCTGGGTCCTCCGTAGAATATTGGATCTGTTGGTGTCAGAGTTCTCTAAAGATATTAGCACACTCAGGACAACAAGTTGGGTCTAACCGGTGTGACCAAAGCCACCTGCGTCGCGGGCAGTCGTTTCCAATTGTTCCACCAAGGTCAAACAAGCCCGCAGTACCGGAGCAATAACCAGCTGAGCAATTCGTTCTCCACTCGTTATTGTCACCAGGTCCTGACCATGATTAATCACTATGATCTTGACCTCACCCCGATAGTCGGCATCGATGGTTCCCGGAGCATTGACCAGGGTCAGGCCCTTTTTAATGGCCAGCCCTGAGCGAGGCCGAACCTGTCCTTCGTAACCAGCGGGTATCGCCAGAGCGATACCGGTCGGAACCAGGAAACGTTGACCGGGAAATAGTCGCAGAGGTTCATCGAGGCAGGCAAATATATCCATGCCGGCGGCAAATTCTGTCATATAGACCGGAAGTTGGGCGCAATCATGCAATAATTTCACCTGAATATCGACCGTACTCATTTCCAGCCTTCCTTATCTGTAACAGACATCAACCGAGAGTCAGGTCCATAAGAGGAAACGCATCACTGCTCAGATCGCCGACCATCTGCAACACCAGTCCCTTGTCCTGAAAAAGGTTCTGGGCAAGTTGCTGAATGGCGCTTGCGCTGACCATATCGATATTGGCCAAAATTTCCTCGGGTGCAAGAACTCTCCCCAGGTAAACTTCGTTTTTTGCCAACCGAGTCATGCGGTTATCGGTGCTTTCCATGGACAGCATGAACTGGCCCTTGAGTTGATCCTTGGCAGCTTGCAGTTCATCAGCAGAGACCATGTGTTTATTCAGCAGATTGAACTCCCGTAAAATAACCCCTATCGCATGGCCTGCCTCATCGGGAGAAACACCGGCATGGACCACCAGTGTTCCACAATCAGCATGGGCATTGAGGTAGGAGTAAACAGAATAAGCCATACCTCGTTCTTCGCGAAGCTTTTGAAAGAGTCGCGAACTGATGCTGCCACCGAGAATCGCGTTGAGAATCTGACCGACATAGCGCTGTGAATGCCCCTGCGACAAGCCTGCAGTTCCGAGGCAGATATGTACCTGCTCCAGTTTTTTGTTCAGAATATTGACCTGCCGTAAAGGCATATGGGCAGGCGCCACGATTTCAGTCCTTGGTCCCCTCGGCAGAGCACCTAGGGCAGTGACGACACAATCGACCACCTGTTGATGGTTCAGGTCACCGGCGGCGGCAACAATGAGGTTGCTGCCCGTATACCTGGCTGCCAAAAAATCCAGAAGACTGGAACGGTCGAGGGAGGAAATGCTTTGAGGAGTGCCAAGAATTGGGCGGCCAAGGGGGTGGTCTGGCCAGATTTTTTGCACTATAAGTTCGTGGATGCGTTCGTCGGGGCTATCCTCCACCATGTGGATTTCTTGCAGAATAACTCGACGCTCTTTTTCTATTTCATCGAGATCAAACAGAGAGTGACAGAAGATATCGGAGAGGAGATCTATAACCAGAGGCAATTTGCTACCGGCGACTTTGGCGTAATAACAGCTAAGTTCATGGCTGGTAAAAGCGTTCAGCGCACCACCCACTGAATCGATTTCTTTGGCAATATCGAGGGCGCTGCGGCGCCGGGTTCCCTTGAACAACAGGTGTTCAATGAAATGAGACGCACCATTCAGCGCCCTCGATTCATGTCGTGCACCATTCTCGACCCAAAAACCCAAAGCAACTGAATAAGCTGCTGGGACCTTTTCGGTCAGTATCCGAATACCATTGTCGAGAACAGTCTTTTGATACATACCCTAGGCCGTTATCAGCCTACTTCAGGCAGGCTCTGTCCCAAAGCTTCCTTGCGAGACAGTTTGATTTTGCCCTGACGGTCGATGTCGAGACATTTAACCAGAACTTGGTCGCCCTCTTTGAGGATGTCAGTAACGTTACGTACCCGCTCTTTATCCAGTTCTGAGATATGAACCAGGCCGTCGGTTCCCGGGAAAATCTCAACAAAGGCGCCGAATTCCATGATTTTGCGGACCGTGCCCATGTAGAGTTTACCCTTTTCAGCTTCCTGGGTCAGGTCGCGAATCATCTTGATGGCCATTTTACATGCATCGCCATCGGCCGAAGCAATATTGATGCGACCGTCGTCCTCGATATCGATGGCACAACCGGTTGCTTCGATAATCCCGCGAACATTCTTGCCGCCCGAACCGATAACGGTGCGAACCTGGTCCGGCTTGACCTGAATGGTAGTGATGCGGGGAGCGTAAGGTGAAAGCTCCTCACGGGGGACACTAATGGCTTCGGCCATCTTACCGAGAATGTGAATGCGCCCTTCGCGAGCCTGCTCCAGGGCCTGCTTCATAATGGCTTTGTTCACACCGCCAATCTTGATATCCATCTGCAGTGCGGTAACACCTTCGGCGGCGCCGGTCACTTTGAAGTCCATATCACCGAGATGATCTTCGTCACCCAGAATGTCGCTCAGAACCGCAACGTCGTCGCCTTCTTTGATCAGACCCATAGCGATACCAGCAACGGCCTTAGTCACAGGTACACCTGCATCCATCAACGCCAAGGTGGCGCCACACACACTGGCCATGGAAGAGGAACCATTGGATTCGAGGGTTTCGGAAACAACCCGGATGGTGTAAGGAAAGTCATCGTGAACCGGAAGAATCTTGGAAACAGAACGTTCTGCTAGCATGCCATGGCCAATTTCACGGCGACCGGGAAAGAGGCGCATACTGGTTTCACCAACGCAGAAAGGTGGAAAGTTATAGTGCAGCATGAACTTTTTAAAGTCCATGGACTGGACGTTATCCATGCGCTGCTCATCCTTGCTGGTACCGAGAGCAACAGCTACCAATGCCTGAGTTTCGCCACGGGTGAACAGTGCGCTGCCGTGAGCACGGGGCAACAGCCCGACTTCGGAATTGATGGGACGAACAGTATTGAAGTCGCGCCCATCGATACGGATTTGATCACGGATAATCATCTGCCGTACAACTCGTTTCTGCAGGGCAGAGAGAGTCTCGCTGATCTCTTCCTTATTACTGGCTTCCTCATCAACCAGCTCGGCAACGATTTCTTCCTTAATCACGCCAACCGCAGCATAGCGCTCCTGCTTGCTTCGAATCTTGACCGCTTCTAACAGTCGAGCCTCGGCCAGGGTCGCAACCTTGGCTGCCAGTGCCTGATCGGGTTCCGGAACCGAGAATTCCCGCTTTTCCTTGCCGGCAATTTTGCGCAATTCCGACTGCACTTCAATCAGGGGCTGCATAGCCTCATGGCCGAAAAAGATCGCTTCGAGGATTTCGTCTTCGCTGAGAAAGTCGGCCTCCCCTTCCACCATGATGACGGCTTCGCGGGAACCGGCAACGGTCAGGTCCAGATCGCTGGCCTCGCGCTGCTCAAAATTAGGGTTGGCGATCAACTGACCTTCAACCCGAGCCACCCGTACCGAGGCAATTGGGCCGTCGAAGGGGATGTCGGAAATTTCGAGAGCCGCAGAACAGCCAACGAGAGCCAGGGTATCGGGATCATTCTCCAGGTCGACGGAAATGACCGTCGGCATAATCTGGGTTTCGAACATATAACCTTTAGGAAAGAGCGGCCGCAGCGGGCGGTCGATGAGTCTACAGATCAGAGTTTCCCGCTCCGTAGATCCTCTTTCACGACGAAAAAAGGAACCGGGGATTTTGCCGCCGGCATAGAACTTTTCCTGATAGTTCACAACCAGAGGGAAAAAAGCTTGCCCTTCTTTCATCTTTTTGCCAGAAACGGCAGTACAAAGTATTTTGGTGCCGCCGTAGGTGATTACCGTAGCGCCATCGGCCTGACGAGCCATCTTGCCGGTTTCGATGGTCAACGGTTGACCGTTAAATTCAATCTCTACTTTTTGATAAGCCAAGTTTTTCTCCTTTTTACTGTGCGGTCGGCCGCAGCCACCAAGTTTTTTCAGGTGGAGCATAAAACAGCCAAAGGAGGTTGGCCTGAGACAGGAGTCGGTGTTGCCTGACGGCAAATCACACCAATTCCTCTCTCCGGACAGCCTCCCGAGCTGTACCAAAAACTCAGGCAGCAGACCCTACGCTGCGGCGCGGGGTGTGCTGCCTGTGATTTTACCTGCGAATTCCCAGGGCTTTGATGATGCTGCGATAACGCTCAACTTCAATCTTTTTAAGATAGTCGAGCAGTCTACGTCTGTGTCCGACGATCTTCAACAGACCGCGACGAGAATGATGATCCTTCTTGTGGGCCCGAAAATGTTCGGTCAGATAAGTGATGCGCTCGGAAAGCAGCGCAATCTGTACTTCCGGAGANNTTGATGATTTCCTGTTTGCGTTCTGTGGCAGTCACGATGCCATCTCCTTTCACACTCGGTTCTTTTTCGATAAGGGCGCGAATACGCCTAAAAACTCTCAACAATTACCATAGAAACCCAGCAGTGTAAAGCTCTATTCACCGCTGTTGAAGACTCTTAACAACTCAAAATCGCCGCGTTTTTCCTTGTTCCGTGAGGGTGCGAAACGAGCCATTGCCAAAGCCTGGCCGTTTATAGTCAAAAGCACCTTCTGCCCTTCGTCAAAATCGGCTCCGCTGACCAGATGTCCCAACTGAGGGGGGATGCCATGACCTAGCTTTTGGCAGCCCTCTTCATTGACCTCGCAGGCAGGATAGTCGCGCAAGGCCGAACTCAAAGACAACAGTTTTTCACCAATGGCCTGCGAACTGGCCTGTTCAAGCCACTCCAGGGTGACGGCTTCTTCAATATCAAAGGACCCGCTTCGAATGCGGCGCAAAGAACTAAGATGGGCCGCGGTTCCGAGATTATGCCCGAGATCGTGGCAAAGGGTACGTACATAAGTTCCTTTGCTGCATTCTACCTCAAAAGAGAGTTGAGGCAAAGCCAGGTTCTCCACGGTAAGGTACCTTATATGCACCGTCCGGGGCGGCCTTTCGATCTCGATCCCCTGGCGGGCCAGTCGATGCAGAGCGACCCCTTTGATCTTAATGGCCGAATACATGGGCGGAACCTGTTGTAACTCACCGACCATTTTCCGGCATGCCTGCAAAACAGCAGAATCTTCCAGATGATCGACGGGGCGCCGATGGGTGACTTCGCCTTCGGCATCCTGAGTGGTGGTTTCAGCACCAAACTGCAGCGTTGCGCGGTAGTTCTTGTCCCCTTCGACCAGGAACTGCACGACCCGTGTGCCCTCCCCTACAGCCACCAGCAACAAACCCGTGGCCATCGGATCGAGGGTGCCGGCATGCCCGACTCGACGAGTATGACACACCCGCCGTAGCCGACGCACTACGTCGTGGGAAGTCATCCCTGCGGGTTTATCTACAATCAGAACACCATTCATGGGTCAGGGCAAAAGGTTCTGCAGACGGCTGAAGACCATTTGCTGAATAGTGGTTAAGTCACCGCTGAGGGTCGCACCGGCGGCATTATGATGGCCACCGCCGCCTAACTGCCGTGCCAGTTCGCCGACATTAACCTCGCCCTTGGAACGGAATCCGACCTTGAAGCAATCGTGGGCCGCTTGGCGGAAAAGAAGGGCCACCTTCACCCCTCGGATAGACCGTGGATAGTTAATCAGACCATCGGTATGTTCAGGCCCGGTACCGGTCTCGGTCAACATTTGATCGGTGACACTGAGAGCACCAAGCCGCCCGCAATCAGAGATGATCAGGGTTTCCAGAGCAGCGGCCAGCAATCGAAGCTGCTGCTCTGGCCGGTTTTCGTAGATATTAGCCGACACTTCCCAGGGCGAGACCCCAAGCCCGACCAACTCCGCAGCGATGTTAAACGCCTCAGGATCGGCATTGGAATAACGAAAGGAACCGGTATCGGTGAGTATCGCCGTATAGATGCAGGTTGCAACCGGCAAAGAAATGGAGTGTCCGGCAGCCTGCAGGATACGATAAATCAAAGCACCGGTGGCACAGGCTGTTTCATCCACATAATAAATGCTGCCAAAGTTTTCTGAATGGGGATGATGATCAATATTGACCAGCGTCTGGCAGTGTTCTTTGAGATGGCTTCCGGCACGGCGCAATTCTCCGCTATCAAGAATAAAGCCTGCATCAAAACTTTGGTCCTCAGCAATGGTGTCGACCACCAGAGAGGCGCCGGGCAAAAAAGCAAGTTCAGCGGACAGGCCGTCCTGATTATAGGCCACAACCTCTTTGCCCATTTCCAGAAGAGCATTGGCCAGAGCCATGGTCGAAGCAAGGGCATCACCGTCCGGGTTGCCATGGGAAGCAATCAGAAATCGCTGCCCCCCCTCGATGGTGCTCAGAATTGCATCAATCATGTTCTTCCTTCTGCTTGATCTCTTGCAGCAGCGATGCGATACGATTGCCATATTCAAGAGCGGTATCAAACTCAAAGATCAACTCAGGAACATGCCGCAGGCGCAGCCGCTTGGCCAATTCTCGCCGCAGATAAGGTCCAGCGCTGGTTAGGCCTTGAGTAGTTTGGCGACGGGCTTGATCATCGCCCATAACAGTGAAATAAATGCGAGCCGAACCGAGATCGGAAGTGACCTTAACTTCGGTAATTGTAACAAAACCGACCCGGGGATCTTTCAAACCCTTTAGCAATAAGGCCGATATTTCCTTTTGAATCTGTTCCCCAACTCTTTGGGATCGTTGAGACTGCAAGGCCACCTCTATGAATAATGAAGAAATTCAACAAACCGATCAACAATATCAGCCAAGCCGATCTGTTCGATTTCGTTTTCTATATGTTCAAACAAGCCATGAGCAAGGGATTCAGAGCTTACAACAACGGCAAACCCAAGCTGAGCACTCTGTTGGAAGTCCTGTAGGCCCGTTTCTGCGCAGGAAACTGGAAAACGGCTACGGCAGCGTCCAAGTATTTTTTTGACCACCGAACGTTTTTCCTTGAGGCTGGTGGCGCCATGCACCACCAGCTCAAGTCGTAAAACCCCAACAACCATAGCCTAACCTAGAATCAAAGGAGCGCTTTAATCGCTTCCATCTCGAAGGCC
>LGVF01655155.1_pt1 | contig 16581 bp, 16 predicted proteins | sample 469901 | NCBI WGS metagenome assembly LGVF01 (sample SAMN03893561, study PRJNA290197) | marine sediment metagenome | material: sediment; isolation source: combined push core samples #3730, #5133, and #5579 collected at Hydrate Ridge | place: Pacific Ocean: Hydrate Ridge
AATAAGAGTTGCGGGAATGTGAGCTTCATTAATAGATACTTCTGTAAGCTTGTAAGAGTTGTTTGATAGTTTGTCTCCAACTATAAAACAATGTTCTATCGTTTTACTTTGATTTTTTATCGCTTCTTGACGAATTCTAGTGGCATTACACACTTCATCTACAAAGTAGATATTAGGGTAAATTTTCTTGATTTCTTCAGTGATATTGTATATGTCGTATAAAGACATCGTTGTTTGATTAGTAACTGCAATTTTTTTTGAATTAATTTTTAAAGATATAACTTCTTCTATCGTTTCAACAACATGAACTTTATCATCAATGCCTCTAGCTGCTTCACTTTCTGGGTGATTGTGTTTTCCTATATAAATGATTTCATACTCTTTTTGTAAAAGCTTGATTATTAGATTCTGTGATTTTAAAACGTCATCACATGTTGTATCAATTATCTCTAAACCTTTATCAAGAGCTTTTTGTCTTACTTTAGGACTTACTCCATGAGCCGTAAAAACAACAATGCCATCATCAATTTCATCGAGCAATTCCAACCTAGATTTTGATTCGCTTGATAAAGTTTTAATACCCTCGTTCTCAAAATACGAGACGATTTGCTTGTTGTGGATTACCATTCCTAAAATAGTAATATTTTTTTCTGTTGACTTTTCAACGAGATTTGATATAGTATTTACTGCATTGACAACACCGTGACAATACCCACGGGGAGATAGTTTTACTGTTTCCATATAATCACCTGTTTACATTATACAAGATAGTCATATAATTTGGAAATGTTTATATAATATAGTATAATTATAGTGAGGAGAGATACTATGAATATTAATCGAAATTTTGTTGAAAAAGCAATAAAAAAACTAGGGTTTAAAAAGTTTACAGAAGTACAAGAGAAAGTTATCCCTGTTGCAATAAAAGGGGAAAATATTATTGGGTGTAGCCAAACTGGTAGTGGAAAAACCCATGCTTTTTTAATACCTATTTTTGAAAACTTAGATTTAGAAAGTGAAGATGTTCAAGTTATTATTACCTCGCCAACAAGAGAACTGGCGAATCAAATATACTCTTTTGCAAAACAAATAGCAGAAGAATCAGAAACTTTTATTGATATTAGAAAATATACTGGCGGTAGTAACCGTACAAAAGAAATTGAAAGACTAAAAAAATCACAACCAAGAATTATTATCGGAACTCCTGGTAAAATTAAAGATCTAGCAATTAAAGAGAATGTTCTTAAATTGTATAAAGCTAGTGTATTTGTAATAGATGAAGCTGACATGTCACTTGACATTGGATTTTTAGAAGATATTGATAATATTGCAGGATTAATGAGCGATGATATCCAAATGATGGTTTTTAGCGCTACGATTCCTGAGAAATTAAAACCGTTTTTACGAAAATATATGAATAATCCTTATGAAGTATATATTAAACCTCGTGAATTATCTAGTTTAAATATAGAGCATATCTTTATTCCAATGAAATCGAAAGATCGTCGTACAGTATTAGATAATTTATTAAAAGCAATTAATCCATACGTAGCTCTAATCTTTTGTAATACGAAAGATGTCGTCGAACAAGTAGGACAAGAACTTTATAACCAAGGATATAATATAGCTAAAATCCATGGTGGTGTTGCCCCACGAGAACGTAAAAGAGTTATGGAAAGAATTAATAAAGGAGAGTATCAATACGTTATAGCAAGCGATATAGCTAGCAGAGGGATTGATATTGATGGTGTTAGTCACGTTATTAACTATGAATTACCTAAGGATATGGAATTTTATGTTCATAGAACGGGTCGTACTGGTCGTGCTAACTACAGTGGCATGGCAATAAGCTTATATAGAACACAAGATGATCAATACATTGATTTCTTAGAAGGAAAAGGAATAAGAATTAACTATAAAGATATTAAAGAAAATCAGTTAGTTGTTAGAAGAGATAGAAAAGAAAGAGATAAAAGAGAAAGAGTAACAGCTGGTTTTGATAAAAATAAAGTAAACATCAAAAAGAAAAATAAAAAAGTTAAACCAGGTTATAAGAAAAAATTCCATTATGATTTACAAAAGGCTAAAAAGAAAGCTATACGTAAAAAAGGGAGATAAATATGTTGAAAATTGGTAGTCATGTTTCAATGAATGGTACAGAAATGTTAGTTGGTAGCGTAAAAGAAACGTTAAGCTACGGATCTAACTGTTTTATGATATATACAGGTGCTCCACAAAATACAAGACGTAAACCTCTAGAAGCGTTACGCATTGAAGAAGCGAAACAACTAATGTTAGAAAATAACTTGAAGTTGGAAGATGTTGTTGTTCACGCTCCTTATATTATGAATTTAGCTAACCATGATCCAGAAAAAAGACAGTTCGCAGTTGATTTTCTAACAAGTGAAATTCAAAGAACGAATGCAATTGGAGCGAAACAAATAGTATTACACCCAGGAGCTCACGTAAAACAAGGACCAGAAATAGGGATAGCACATATTATTGAAGGATTAGACAAGGTAATTGAAAACACAAAAGACTTAAATGTTCTAATTGCTTTAGAAACAATGGCCGGAAAAGGAACTGAAGTTGGAAGAAATTTTGAAGAACTTAGTTTAATTATTAACGGTGTGAAAAATGATGAACGACTTAGTGTTTGTTTTGATACTTGTCATACCCATGATGCCGGATATAAAACAAAAGAAGATTTTGATGCTGTTATATCAGAGTTTGACTCGATTATTGGAAAAGAACGAATTAGTGTCTTTCATATTAATGATTCCAAAAATGTTCAAGGAGCAAAAAAAGATCGACATGAAAATATAGGGTTTGGGTTTATAGGATTTGAATCTTTAAATTATATTGTTAATCATCCTGATTTTAAGGATATACCTAAAATATTAGAAACACCATACGTTTCAGAAACACAAGAGTCAAAAGATAGAACATATCCACCATATAAAGAAGAAATTATTATGTTTAGAAATGAAAAATTTAATTCAAATATCCTACAAGAAATAAGAAGCAAATAGATATTCTCTATTTGCTTTTTTTATTGTATAATTAGGAGTGCTCAATTTTAAGTTGAATATACTTAACGGCTTAATATGAATGATAAATAACGCTATTCAACCGTAGGTTTAGTGGATTAAACTATTAAGTTATTACATTCTATCAAGAAATTATTTATAATTTGAATGAGGTGATTAAAATGAAAGAAAACAATATTCCCAACCTATTAATTAATTTACGTAAAGAGAAAGGTTTTACACAGAGTGATCTAGCTGATAAGCTTGATATTTCATTTCAGGCTGTAAGTAAATGGGAACGTGGAGAAAATTTACCTGATGCATATACATTGCTTGCTTTAGCTAAGATTTATGGAATTACAGTAGACGAAATATTAAATGGAAAATTAATTGAAAGGAAAAAAAAATCAAGGCTCAGTAGAAGACTTATAAATATAATAATGACTATCGGAGTCGCGTTGCTCATGATATCGCCAATCCCTTATTTAATAAGGACTAGTGATGATTTATCGTCAGGAAATATTATTGCTTCATTAATAACTGTAGTATTAGGTGTTTCATTATTAGTTTTTGCTGGATTAGAAATGGATAGAGGTAGTCGAAGAACACTTAAAAGTAAAGATGAAATCAGAATTGATAATATTGTATATAGTATTTGTGTTGTAATCTTTTTAGGGGCCGGACTTATTTGGCAATTATTTCATGTTGCTTGGATTGTGTTTATTCTAGGATATGCTGTGACGTTAATTTTTAAAAAATAAAACCTGCCAATTGGCAGGTTTTAGTCATTTAGTAGGGTTTTTATGTATTCCATTTTTTCATTGATTTCTTCAATATCTTGTTTTGAATATACCACTTTGTTATTGACTCTTACTCCTAACAAAAAATCAGCACTTACATCACAAAATTCACAAAATAAAACGATTTGCTCAGGAGTGAGTTTTTGCAGATTATTCTCGATTTTAGAGTAGTTTGTACGATGTAATCCTAGATGCTGTGCAACTACTTTTTGAGGAAATCCTTTTTCGTCTCTTATCTTTTTTAACTGTAAACCAATATTTTTCATAACATCACCATCTATATTGTAGCAAATTAGCACACTTATAGTTCATTATGTATGATATTACAACAATCTTAATTATAAGTATAATAAAAGCACAAGTAATAGTTCTTTTGACTTTAAATATAATACATATTATATTATATATAGGTGATACGGATGGTTGACTCAATAATTACAGTTTTAAACAAGTATATTGATGTTTTTGGTTTTGTTTCAGTTGATGAATATAAACAAAAACGAAATGAATTAGAATTAGATGATCATTTTGATGATTATACTTTTTTAGATAACTATAAAACAATTATTACTCTTGCGTTACCGTATCCAAGTAACGAGGTAAAGTGGAATGGGAAAGGATATGGGATTTTATCTAGGTATAGTTATGGTGTTGATTACCACGTAGTATTTAGAGGAATACTTAATAAAATTAATGAGGATTTTAATAATCTAGGGATTAAATCTTTTGGAAGTGTTGATGTTTCAAAAGTTGATGAAAGATTTGCGGGATATTTGAGTAATTTGGGATTTTTAGGTAAAAATCAGTTTTTAATCAATCCTGAATACGGTAGTTATATGTACTTGGCTACTATTTTAGTCGATATAGATATGGATACCCCTAAAATAGTTCTTGATGATTGTCACGACTGTAATATATGTGTTGAAGCTTGTCCTAGTGGTGCATTAGATAATGGTTTTGATGAAAATAAGTGTATCTCTAGTTTGTCACAGATGAAGAAAGCTTTTGATGAAACAGAGATTTCATATTTTAAGACGATGATCTACGGGTGTGATATCTGTCAAAAAGTATGTCCTAAGAATATTGGAATTGATATTCATAAGTATCAAGAATTTGAACCTAGTGGTATTGAAAATATTGATATTAAAAATCTTTTAAAAATGAGTAATAAGGAGTATTTAAGTGTTTATAAAAAAAATGCTTCTAGTTGGAAAGGTTCTACAATAATTAAGAGAAATGCGCTATGTTTAATCGCAAATCAAAACTTAAAAGAATACAGTAATGAAATAAGAAAAAGTATGGTTAAATTTAGTGGTGTTTTATGGTATAATAAAACAGCTGAGTTAGTACTTAAAATACTAGAAAGAGAGTGATTGTATGAATCATGTCGTATTATATAATCCAGAAATTCCTCAAAATACAGGGAACATTATGAGAACGTGTGCTGCAACTGATATGATGCTTCATTTAATTGAACCTCTAGGATTTAGTTTAGATATTAAGCATGTTAGAAGAAGCGCAGCTAATTATTTAAAACACGTTAACTATAAAGTATATAAAGATTGGGAACATTTCTTGAAGGAAAATACAGGGAATTTTTATTTTTTAACAAGATATGGGCAAACAACTCCTGATAAGATGGATTACGCAATAAAAGGTGATATTTATTTAATTTTTGGAAGTGAATCAAGTGGTATTCCAAAAGGAATTTTAAGGAATCACTTGGATACTTGTTTGCGTTTGCCAATGACAGATAAAGTAAGAAGTTTGAATTTAAGTAATACTGTTGCTATCCTTGCTTATGAGGTTTTAAGACAACAAGGTTATAATGATTTATATAGTTGTGAACCTGAGAGCCTAAAAGGTAAAGACTGGTTAATTAAGTAATTAAAAGGAGAATAAATATGATTCCATTATTGAATAGTGAAATCCAAATTCAAAGTTATAAACACGATGAATCTTTACATCGTATTTGGGAAAAAGCTACTGTTTTAGAAGTTAAAGATGATTATGTAGTTGTAGCTAATAGACGAACGAAAGTTATTGAATCAAATGGTCGTTTTTGGCATACAAGAGAACCATCAGTTACTTGGTTCTATACGGAAAAATGGTTTAATATTATCGGAATAATAAAAAGAGATGGAATTCATTTTTATTGTAATATAGCGTCACCATATGTTTATGATGAAGAAGCACTTAAGTATATTGATTATGATTTGGATATAAAAGTTATAGATGATTTTAGTTATAATGTATTAGATCGAAATGAATATAATAAACATAAAACAAAAATGGCATACTCACCAAAACTTTCTAGAATACTAGAAAAGGAATTGAATGATTTAAAAGAGATGATTGATAACAGAATAAGTCCATTTAATCATGATGTTATTAGAGAGTATTATAAAAAATATATGGAGGAGATTCAAGATGAATAAAGAACGATTCTTAAGACTATATACCAAAATAAGTATTTTAGTAGGGTTCTTATTATTAATTACGATGTTTATTTATACTCTAAATTTCCCGATTGAATTTTATGGGACAATCACAAAAGGAATTTTCAATATAACTTTTGAAAACTATAGTGGGACATTTAATATTTTTAATTCTCCTATGATTGTATTTTTTATATTGTTTGTTATGAATATTGTGTTAATAATAAATTTAGGAGATTTAAAAGAAATAGAGAATAAAGATTTAAGAGAAGTATTAATCATGAATACATTTTTAACATTTATAATGATATTAGGGCAAATCTTGTTTATTGTTTTAGTTCCTAATCAAATTAATGGTCTTATTGAGGATAAAATAATATTTATCAATATGCCAGTATTGGCAACTAATATTGTTAAAGTGTTCAATATTAATTATATTTTAGCGGTTATTTATATTGGATATAACATGTATGTAACATTTAAAAGTATTCCTGAAGGAACTGATAAAATAGTAGAAAAAGAAATTGATGAAGAACTATATGAAAAACAATTTTTTGATAGTTTAGTTGAAAATGTAAAAGGAGACAAAAAGTGAGAGACCCAAGATTAGAATCATTGGCAAAAACATTAATAAATTATAGTATAGAAGCAAAAAAAGATGAAATAGTATCAATTCAAGGGCCGTATGAGACAAAGCCTTTATTGTTAGAATTAATGAAAGAGATTAATCGTATTGGAGCAATTCCTAAAGTTAGCATAAGTGATTCTGATATATCTAGACTTAATATGCTAGGAATGGATAAAAAAAGATTAGATTATACTATTGAAGAGTATACTAATTTAGTAACGAAATCTGATTGTAGTATCCGTATTGGAGCAAGCACAAACGATTATGCGAGTATTGATGTACCTCAAGATGTTTTAATGACTTATTCAAAAGCAATGAGACCCGTTTCTAATATTATGTTAAATAAAAGATGGGTTTTATTAAATTATCCAACACCTTCTCAAGCTCAAAAAGCTAAAATGACAAATGAAGCATTTTTTGATTATGTAATTGATGTATCAAGTGTTGATTATTCACGTATGAATGATGCTTTTATGCCCTTAAAAGATTTAATGGAAAAAACTGATAAAGTACGATTAGTTAGTCCTGGTACTGATTTATCATTTAGTATTAAAAACTTACCAGCAATTCCTTGTGCTGGGGAATTCAATATTCCTGATGGGGAAATATTTAGTGCTCCTGTCAAAGACAGTGTTAATGGTACTATTCAATACAATACACCTTCACCACAACGTGGAGATGTATATAATAATGTAAAATTAACTTTTAAAGATGGTAAAATTATTGAAGCTACGTGTGATGGTGACGATGAAAAATTAAATAAAATATTTGATACTGATGAAGGAAGCAGATACGTTGGTGAATTTGCAATTGGGGTTAATCCGTTAATTACAAAACCAATGGGTAATATTTTATTCGATGAAAAAATTGCAGGAAGTATTCATTTTACACCTGGAATGTGTTATGACGAATGTAATAACGGCAATAAATCAGCAGTTCACTGGGATTTAGTATTGATCCAAACTCCTGAATATGGTGGCGGAGAAATATATTTTGATGATGTTTTAATCAGAAAAGATGGTCGTTTTATTATTCCAGAACTTGATGGACTTAATCCTGAGAATTTAAAATAGTTGAAAAGCACATTTTTGTGCTTTTTCTTTTTTTCAGAATTCTTATGATATCCACAATTATGTGATAAAATAGGTATGACGAGGTGGTAATATGGGTAAAAATNNCTTAATTGGAATTGGAAGTTTAATTATGATATTCTTCATTCTTTTAAGTAATGTATTGGAAGTTGGAGAAAAATTAAGAAATATTCATGAGTATTTGGAATATTCATTTTATCTTCTAAGTGTTGTTTTACTATACTTTTTAATAATTAATCCGATACGAGTAATTGTTTTAGCGCCAACATTTACAGTAGACGCGATGCTAAGTGATGAGGTTAAAAAACATAAAGTATATAAAGATGCTGCACGTGTTTTAATAAAAAGTGATTCTATTGAAGAAGAAGATAAAGATTTATTAAAGAGAACTATTTCTAATCAACAAGATTTAAGAGATTCTCTTCAAACAGTTTTTAATACAACGATTAAGAAAAATATTAATAAAGCAATTGTTAGTAATTCAAAAAGTGTATTAATTACAACTGCTCTGTCTCAAAATGGAAATTTAGATATGCTAAGTGTTTTAACAATTAATTTAAAGATGATTAAGGAAATTGTGGAGCTTTCAGGGTTTAGACCAAGCTACCCTTATTTAGCGAAATTAAGTATAAATGTTATGATAACAAGCTTGATTGCTGAAGGAATTGAAGATGTAGATATCTCGGAATATATGCCAACAAAGATTAGTGAAACAATGACGGATATTCCATTCTTAAAAACGATTTCAAGTAGTATTATTGGAGGAATAGCAAACAGTATGCTTACTTGCCGAGTTGGGGTTGTAACTCAAAAATACTTGTACAATGATAATAAACTACTTAATAAAAAAGAAATTAGAAGAATGGCATATAAAGACTCTCTAAAAATGATGCCACAAATAATTACTGAGGGGTTAGCAATCTTTCCAAAGGGTGTAGCTAGTATATTAGCAAGACCTTTTAAAAAGAAAGCTAAGAAACATTCGGGAGAAGAATCATGAAAAAATTCCTTCGGTTTCTATTAATAATAATTATCTTAGGAGTAATTGGATACTTAATATTTATCTTTATAGTTATGCCAACTACAAATAACAGTCAGACTGTTTTGGCAGAAAGCTACTTTGTTAATATTGGTGAAGATGATTTATGTGAGACACATTTTAACGCTGAAACAATAGCATATTGTGAAACTTTTCAAGATTTATTGAAAAATGAAACGATAATTATCGAATCAGCTGCTAAAAATGGAGAAATCGTCAACGTTACTATCACAATTGGGAGTACTCATGAAGTTTTTAGAGTAACCTTTATTGAGACACCAGTAACAGGAGTTAAAGGATTTTTTAATAAAACTTATTATGAGATTGATATGATAGAATAGTTTAAGTATAGACCTGCAAACTATATTAGGAAATAACAACTGAGATATATGGTATCTTAGTTGTTATTTTTTTAAACACTTATCATTCTGGACTTTTTACCCTCAATAAAGCATAATAAGAATGATAGAATAGATAGAAGTATAAGGAGATGATTTTAGATGTTATCAATAACTCAATTAAAAGTAAGTATCAACATTAAAGACAATGACTTAAATAAAATCATTGCCAAAAAATTGCGAATAAAGTTTAATGAACTTATTGGTTTCTCTATTCTTAGAAGATCGATTGATGCTAGAAAAAAAGATGATATATTATTTGTATATAATTTAAAAGTAAAAGTTAAAGATGAAAACATAATTCTAAATAAAAAAATTAAGAATGTTGAACTATATACTGAAAAAAAAGCAGTTAAAGATTTTTCGAATACTAAGTTCCAAAAAGGCAAAAAAATCGCAATTATTGGGTTTGGCCCTGCAGGAATGTTTTCGGCTTTAAAATTAGCTTCACACGGTATAAATGTAACAGTGTTTGAACGTGGTGAAGAAGTTGATAAGAGAATTGAATCAATAAAAAGATTTGAGGAAACTGGTATTTTAAATACAGAATCAAACATCCAGTTTGGTGAAGGTGGAGCTGGTACTTATTCTGATGGGAAATTAACTAATCGGAAAAAAGATATTCGTGGTAAATGGCTCTTTGAAGAATTAGTGAAAGCAGGAGCACCAGAAGAGATTTTATATGTGCATAATCCTCATATAGGAACAGATAAGTTAATTGATGTTGTTAAAGGTGTTAGAAAAAAAATAATCAACTACGGATCAATTATCAAGTTTAACTCAAAAGTATCTAATATAGAGCAAAGTGATAAAGGACTTAAACTTACAGTTAATAACAGCATAAAATATTTTGATTATGTAATATTAGCAATAGGACATAGTTCAAGAGATACAATAGAAATGTTGTATAGTAATAAAGTTGATATCCAACTTAAACCTTTTGCGGTTGGACTGAGAATTGAACACCAACAGTTAACGATAAATAAAGCTCAGTTTGGACCCAACTATAATAATGAAATGTTAGGTGCCGCAGAGTATAAACTGACACACCAAACAACAAATAAAAAAGGTGTATATACTTTTTGTATGTGTCCAGGTGGATACGTAGTACCATCATCCTCAGAAGAGGGAATGTTAGTTGTTAACGGGATGAGTGAGTATAAAAGAGACAATGTTAATGCGAATAGTGCACTACTTGTTACAGTTGATAAAAACGACTTTAAAAGTGATCACCCTCTAGCTGGAATAGAATTTCAACGTAATCTAGAAAGAAAAGCATACGTTTTAGGTGGAAGCAATTATAAAGCTCCTATTCAAACCGTTGATGATTTTATTAAAAACAAAGTAACAGATAAACTAGGTTCAGTAATACCTAGTTATTCAATTGGATATAAATTTGCTAATCTACGCTCATTATTCTCAAAAAAAATTAATGATGCATTCATAGAATCACTTCCTAAAATGGGGAATAAACTAAAAGGATTTAATCAAAGAGATGCAATCTTAACAGGTGTGGAATCGAGATCATCTTCTCCAGTTAGGATTACAAGGAATTTGGATAATTTAGAAAGTATTAACTATCCAAATCTATACCCTACAGGTGAAGGTGCTGGATATGCTGGTGGAATAGTTTCGGCAGCTATAGATGGAATCCGTGTAGCGGAAATAATTATGAATCGATTAGAATGTTGATAATAGAAATTAGTTATCATTCACTATGTGATAATTAATTTCATACTGAATAAGGTATTATTAAGATGGTGATAAAAATGAAAAATATGAAATTTTTAATATTAATTTTAGTAGTATTATTAAGCAGTTGTACAACAACAACTGTTCCTGATGAAGTGGATTGTAGTGTTACACCAAATCATGTAGACTGTGTTCCTGAAGAAGTCGATTGCAGTGTTACACCAGACCATGAAGATTGTATACCTGAAGAAGTAGACTGCAATGTTACACCAAATCATATAGATTGTATACCTGAAGAAGTAGATTGTAATGTCACGCCAAATCATGAAGAGTGTATACCTGAAGAAGTAGACTGTGATATTACACCTAATCACGAAGAGTGTATACCTGAAGAAGTAGACTGCGAGGTTACACCTAACCATCCAGAATGTATCGTTGAAGAACCGGTAATCATTGAATCCTGTGAAGTAAGAGGGATTGCCGATTGTCCATTTGTCTTAGCTGAAGCATTTAGCGATGGATCATTTACAGCAATTGCATCTTATGATATTTTACGAGAAGCCGATGCAAAATTAGAAGAAAGTACTAATCCTAATATTGTTGTTTTATATGGTAATAAAGTAATGGTTATAAAATACGGAGCAATTAATTTTAAAACTAAAAGCATTTCCGAAACGACGCTACTAGCTCATCTTGGAATGACTACTTTGACATATTTAAATGGAAATTATAACGTTGATGGGCTATATCTTGATGTTGACAATATTTTTACAAGAGGAGTAGTTGCAGGGGTTGAATTCGAATTGTTAACAAACGAGGTAGAACTAATCCCACATGTTCAAACAAAAAATGGGTATTCATATTACACAAATACTAATAATGAACTAATCCATCATATATCAGCAGGAATTAAAGATCAATCATACTGGCAAATCGGTCCGATTGATCAAGCACCTTCATATTTAGTTGCAGATACAAAATATTATAGTTATGATAATCATTATTTTTATACGGATATTATTACAATGACTGATGATATTAATAATAAAACTAGAGAAAATGCAGTTAATAGTGATAATCCTTATTATAATTACTATCAGTACTTGTCATTTCGTTCAAAAACAAATTATACTGCAGAAGAACTAGACTCTTATTTGAATCAAAAAGTTTCTAGTTATAGTGTTTTAAGAGATAGCGGACAAGATTTTATTAATGCTCAAGAGGATGTTTTTATCAACGCCGCACTTGAATTAGCTTTTGCTATTCATGAAAGTGGATGGGGAAATTCATTAATAGCAGTAAATAAAAATAATCTCTTTGGGATAAATGCTGTGGATAGTAGTCCTTACGATTCAGCTACATCATTTGACAGTGTTGAAGATTGTGTTGAATACCATGTTCAGTACTTTTTACAAACTAGATATTTTAACCCTACATATAACGTATCTTTCGGAACGAATATTGGTAATAAATATCAAGGTATTAATTATAAATATGCAAGTGATGCATACTGGGGAGAAAAAATAGCACAGCACTATTATAATCTTGATAAGGCATTAGGTTTTAAAGATTATAATCACTATAAAATAGTCTTACTAGATCCTGATACAATTGGATATTATGGACCGAATTCTGAGGGACTAGTAATTTATGATTCAAGCTTATATAACTACTATGGTTTAGTAGTTCCATTTGTCGTAATGAGAGAAACAGACGAATTTTATATTTTACAATTACCTCTAGGACTTGACGATGATAACAAAATGGCAATTGATGAAATTATGACGATTACTGATGTTTTTTATGTTCTTAAAGAAGATGCAACACCAATAAACTGATTTGTAATTTAAAAGATATACAATGAAGGGAGTAATTATGAAAAAACTAATTTTTCTAACATTATTGCTTTTTACGTTGTCTTTAACTGCATGCTCTAATGAAATAATTGATGACCCAATTGATGACCCGATTATTGATGATATCACTTGTACTGATATTCAAATTGAAGTAGATGGGGAATGCATTGATTTAACAGGACAACAAATTCAACTAAGAGCAGTATTAGATTATACTAAACAAATAACAAATTATAAACTTCAAGTCACAATAACAGAAGATGAAAAAGACTTTGATATAGTAATGACGTTTGATGATAATACTTCATCAATTCAAACATTGAATCAAATAGATTACTATAGAGACAATTCAGGAGTTTGTGAGCATACTACTGTAATGAACGAAATTATTGTAAGCAGCTCACTAACTTGTTTTAGTGACGAAACATATTTATTTTTTAAGAATTTTGAATATACATGGTTTACTGTTATAAGTGGTAGATATGTATTAAATCAAGAAAACTATTCGAACGTAGAAATTTTTTTCTCTGAAATGTTTCCAAGTAGTACTTTGGAAACATTTTCAATGTCTGCATCACAAACAAATATATCAGATATGATATTAGAACTTAGGATTAATGATGAGATTTATACACTAACAATGACAATATCGTTGATTGATCAAATAGTTATTGAAATACCAGGGGAGGAGTAATTATTATGATGAAAAAAATAATGAGTTTTCTTTTATTTTTAGTAGTAATACTATCTCCGAACTTTACCAATGTTTCTGGCTTATTTAGAGTTGAATACAGTGAGAAAACAACTGAATATGTTGATGGTGTTAGACATACAAGAATGGTTGCTGAAATTAATTACAATGGAACAGAAACAAATCAAGTAATTAATTATTTAGGAGCTAATCCTAGTAAATATAGTGATCTAAATATTGTTGTTGGAGATAACTATATGGATTTTGGATGGGGTCGAGGAGATTTAAATACGATTATTAATAATGTTAATGAACGTTACCCGAATTATGAAGTCATTGGTGGTGTTAATGGTGATTTTTATAGTGCAACAGGTTATCCTGTTGAAGCGTATGTTCGTAACTTTGAAGTATTATCACCAGGCTTAGGGTATGAGAGAACAGTAATTGGATTTAAAGATAACGGCGAAACTGTTTTTGGAAGACCTGAATTTAGCGGATATGAGCTTCTTGTTTTTAATAGTGAAGGAGCCTTAAAACAAAATATTCCAGTTGAAGGAATAAATATGCTTCCTTCTTCAGAAGAAAATATAACAGTCTTTTTTGAAAATAAACAAGATTTAATTACAGGTGATTTAACTAAAGTTGTAATTAATGCTTCTAATATAAAAATTGATGATTGGGGGACAATCTTTTTTGGAAAAGGAGAGTTAGATTATCAAACGAATGATGAAGTTATGCCTCCTTTACAAGGGATGGTAATTGTCGGTAGTGATTTTAATAATAATGAATTAATTACTGAGACTGATTATGTAGTAGTTCAACAACATATTGGTGGCGACTTTGAAGGCGTTAGATTTGCAATAGGTGCATGGGAAGAATTAGTGAAAGATGGAGTTGCGACTGAAACATATACTGAAGGAGCAGGGCCAGCTTATCGCCATCCCCGTACTGCGATTGGAATCAAAGAAGATGGTACGGTATTTTTTGTTACTGTTGATGGTAGAGATTACGTTAATGGATATTTAGGTGTAACGGCTTATGAACTTGCAGAAATCATGCTATATTTTGATGCTGTTCAAGCTTATAATTTAGACGGTGGCGGTAGTACTACAATGTCATTGATAAATGAATCAGATGAATACATCTATTTAAATACGCCATCTGACGGAGCACCACGACCTATAGCAAATGGTTTATTCTTTGTTAGAGGAGAACATAATCCAATTGTTGAAGATGCAATATTCCCTGATTTACGTGAGGTATTAAATACTCCAAGTAATGTTTTCATAGATGAAAATGGTAATTTAAACTTTGATCAAGTACTAAATTCAGCCTCATACATGATTAATATTGATGGAGTTGATTACGAATCTACAAACAATCAGTTTCCATTAGATTTAACTCCAGGAGCTCATAATATTATGATAAAAGCAATTGGAGATCAAATTGACTATAAAAATTCAGAATATTCAGAAGTAATTCTTTATACTGTTTACTCTGAAAACATGCAGAAATTTATAGAACTATTTACACAGTATACGCAATCAGAAACAAGTGATTAATGTAATACATAACTAATTTAAAAATTAGGAAGTGATTATATGTTATACAGAAATACATATTTAAAAATAGATTTAGATAAATTTCATAATAATGTAGAGCAGATATTAAAATTCTGTTCTACAGACTTTTTATTTGTTTTAAAAGCCAACGCTTATGGACATGGAATATCAGTAATAGCGGAAGAATTAAATCAATATAAAAATATAACTATAATCGCAGTAGCAACCTTAAATGAAGCATTGAAAATTAAAGGGAGAACAAATAAACAAATTCTTATATTTGGATATCTAAGCGATGAGTTATTAAAAGTCGCTGTAGAAAATGATTTTATAGTATCAATTACTGAATTACATCAAGCAAGATTAATAAATAACGTTAAGAAGACAAAAATATTTATTAATATTGATACTGGATTCCATCGTTTAGGAAAAACGCCATCAAGCGAGTTTTTAGAAGAAATCATTAAGATTAATTCTTTAGAGAATATAATTATTGAAGGGATTTATACTCATCTAAGATTAGTAGACGATAAACAGGATTATGCCCAGTATCAAGCATTTAAATCTTTTTCTAGAGAGTTAAGAGATAATGGTGTCAATTATAAATACGAAAGTATTTCTGATAGTATTGCCTTAACTAGGCATCCAAACTATCAACAAAACCTTTACCGAATAGGTGCTTTAATGTTTGGGCTTATCTCTAGAAAAGAAACTGGTAAAATTGATGTTCAACCCATTCAGACCCTAATAACAAAAGTAACTAATATTATCAAAATTAAAGATGGAATATTTGGATACTCCAACACTAAATATCCTTATGTTGAAAAAATAGCTACTTTAGCAATTGGTTATGCAGATGGGGTGCCACGAAATATTTGTGATAAAGGATATGTTGTAATTGATAATAACAAGTGTAATATTATCGGATTACCTACAATGGATCAATTAACTGTAGATGTCACAAATAAAAATATCAATAAAGGTGTAGAGGCAATTGTTTTTGGTGGAAAAGGAATTTCATTAAAAGAATTAAGTGAGAAATTAAATACTAATAAAAACGAACTTATATCAATGATTTCTAGTAGAGTACCAAGAGTGTATATGAAATCACAAGGAATATATAATATAGTAGATAGTCTAGTAGGTGAAAAAAATGAATATTGAGTTGTTAGTCCAAGAAATTGAAAAAGATATAATATCATATCGAAGACATTTTCATATGTATCCAGAACTGAGCAAAAAGGAATTTAAAACGCAGAAAAAGATAATGGAAATTTTAGACAATTACGATATTAGATATACAAAAGCTGCAAAAACAGGAATAGTTGCTGTTATTGGAAATTCTTCACTGGGAAAA
>LGVF01285773.1_pt1 | contig 16573 bp, 11 predicted proteins | sample 469901 | NCBI WGS metagenome assembly LGVF01 (sample SAMN03893561, study PRJNA290197) | marine sediment metagenome | material: sediment; isolation source: combined push core samples #3730, #5133, and #5579 collected at Hydrate Ridge | place: Pacific Ocean: Hydrate Ridge
AACCTATATCAAATGGCAGAATTCCTTAACTTTAGGCACTTTAGGCACTTTAGCTCACTTTAGGCACTTATAATTTTCTGTGTAATCGTACAAGTTAAAAAAAACTGTCAACTACTTTTGACCTATTCTGAAAGATGCCAATTACACGGAGTAATTATGAAATTCGGAGATTATGAATGTTTTTCTGTTGATACTGGCGGATTTATCCTGGATGGCGGTGCAATGTTTGGAATTGTTCCCAAGGTATTGTGGCAAAGAGAAATCCCTGCGGATGAAAAAAATTGCATTCCATTAAAAGCAAGATCTCTTTTAATAGAGGGAGAGGGGAGAAACATTCTGGTCGATACAGGATTGGGCGACAAGTTATCTGAAAAACTGAAAAAAATATATGAAGTCGACCAGGATTCAACAAATATTGACACATCATTGTCAAAATATGGATTAAGCCGCGGTGATATTACAGATGTCATTATAACCCACCTCCATTTTGACCACGCAGGCGGGTCAACGTTCATCAAAGACGGCAAAGCCGTTCCGACCTTTCCGAATGCAATATATTACATACAAAAAGACCAGTGGGAAGAAGCAATTAATCCTACTGCAAGGAACGCAGCAAGCTATATGAAAGAAAACTTTATGCCGCTTAAGGAATCAGGTGTCTTAAAGCTTATAGAAGGACCTGAGAAACTATTTAAAAACGTAGATATTATTGTAACCAATGGACATACGCGGGGCCAGCAGCATCCCCTGGTAAAGGGCGAGACATGTTCCCTCTTTTATTGCGCAGATCTTATCCCAACATCCGCTCATCTTCCTCTTCGATGGCATACGGCATACGATAATTACCCCATGACCATAATAAAGGAGAAAAGAAAGCTTCTTGACAGAGCATTGAAGGAGAACTGGATTCTGTTTTTCGAACACGATCCGGATATTGCCGCAGCAACTATCAAGCAGGGCGAAAAGAATGTTATGATTGACAGAAAGATTGAGGAATTGGTTTAGGATTAAATGGTGGAGGCGGCGGGAGTCGAACCCGCGTCCGGAAATATTCCACACAGACATCTACATACTTAGCCCGAATTCTAGCTTTTACCTGTTCAAGTCTCCTTCAGGCAGGATGCTTGAAAGGCTAGCCTGTTAAAATTTCACCAATCCTGAAACAGGCAATCAAGACTGGTTATCCTGCTAGTCGACGCCCTTGCCGGATTCGCAGGAATAATCCGGTAGGACGTTAGCCTAAGCGGCTAAAGCGTAATTATAATCGTCTGCGATTATTTTAGTTTCCCGCCTTTTTACGAGTCGGCAGGAGCTCGGTATGCAGTCGGAGCTTCTTTATCCCCGTCGAAGCCGTTTCGCCCCCATAAATTTGGAAAAGAACAATGTTTAATGCAAAATAACTTAATATGAGCTATTTGTCAAGCCTTTCGAGTTCTCTTTTCTGGTCGCGCCTTCTAATAGTTTCCCGTTTATCATACTTGCGCTTACCTTTTGCAAGAGCCAGGGTTATTTTGGCTTTCCCGTTTTCAAAATAAACCTTTAAGGGTATCAGCGAAAATCCCATTTCATTTACCTTGCCATACAGCTTTTTGATCTCATTCTTGTGCAAAAGTAGTTTTCTGGGTCTTAAAGGATCATGATTTCCATAGTGGGCAAACGGATATGTTCCTATGTGCATCTGGTAAACAAATACTTCGCCATTCTTGATCCTGGCATAGGAATCTTTCAGATGTGCGCGTCCGATTCTGAGCGATTTGACTTCTGTTCCCACAAGGACCATCCCGGCCTCATATGTATCTTCTATAAAATAGTTGTACCTGGCCTTCCTGTTTTCAGTTACAATTTTTATATGTTTTTTGTTCATTCGTTATACACTTTTTCCGAAAGAATACTGCCGTAAGCATCCTGCACCAGTTTCATTATGTCTACGGCTCTGTTCTGTTTGAGAACATCCTTTATAAAGAGTCTGGTATCTTTAACCTTGAGAGATCTTATCATACTCTTTACACCTGGTATCGATTGAGGGTTCATGCTCAATTCATCCATTTCCAAACCCAAAAGTATCGGTATATGAATGAGATCGCCGGCCATCTCACCACACATAAAGGTCTTTATGCCTTTATCTTTGCCCACATCAGTAACATGTTTAACCATACGTATAATGGCAGGATGAAGCGGATGATAAAGATACGCAACCTCTCTGTTTCCCCTGTCGATTGCCAGTGAATACTGGATAAGATCGTTAGTACCTATACTGAAGAAATCTACACTTTCAGCCATAAGATCTGCTATGATTACAGCCGAAGGAACTTCTATCATGATTCCGACTTCAATATCTCTGTTGAAGATCATTCCTTCTTTATCCAGAGAATCTGCGGCTTCGTTTAAAATCTTTTTTGCCTCAAGGACTTCATCATAACTTGATATCATGGGAAACAGAATCCTGACATTACCGAATGCGGCAGCTCTTAATATAGCACGGAGCTGGGTCTTGAAAACATCAGGATTCTTCAAGCAGTATCTTATGGCACGAAGTCCGAGAACAGGGTTGATTTCATCGGAATCCAAAGCATTGGCAAGAGTTTTGCTTCCGTTTATGTCAAGAGTGCGAATAGTTACAGGCTTTGGCGCCATTATCTCGACTACATCCTTGTATTTATCAAAAAGTTCATACTCACTGGGAAAACCAGGGTTACTTAAATATTGAAACTCTGTTCTGTAAAGGCCGATGCCATCTCCGCCATGGTCGATAACCGATACCACCTCTTCGGGAAGTTCGATATTGCCCATAACCTGCATACGAAAACCATCAGGTGTTTCGGCAAGGAGGTGGCTCTCTCGTGTAATAACGGCTTTATATTCTTCATATCGGATTTCATGTTCATGATACAGGACAAGTGTCTGTTCGGTTGGATGAATAATTACTACACCGGTTGTGCCGTCTACAATGATCAGGTCATCGTTTTTAATGATACCGGTTGCATTATCAAGCCCCAGAACAGCCGGAATTTCAAGGGTTCGTGCAATTATGCTTGTATGTGATGACTTGCCGCCGCGATCGGTTACAAACCCTTTTATCTTTTCTAATTGTATCTGACTTGTTTCCGCGGGAGAAAGATCGTGAGCAACAAGTATGACCCGTTTATCGATATCAGCAATATTTACTACTTCCGTTCCGACCAGGTTCCTCATTATGCGGTCGGATACATGTATGATGTCGGCAGCGCGTTCCCTTAAATAAGGGTCCGACATATTCTGAAACATTGACTTTACGTTTGACACCACTTTCTTAAGTGCCCACTCTGCATTTACCAGTTCCTTTTTAATTGTGTCGATTGTTTTGCCGTACAGCATCTTGTCATTGAGCAGTGCCATGTGGGTCTCAAAAATATAGGCATGCTGACGTAACTCTTCAGTGGTATTTTCTATTATTTTGTTCAGTTCATTCTTCGCATTCTTTACAGCGGTCTTGAAACGGTTTATTTCGTCTTGCAGATCCGTCTCAGTAATAAAATATTTTTCTACAACATTTATTACACCTTCTTTATCGACCAGATAAGCTTTCCCTATGCAAATACCCGGAGATGCGCTTATCCCGTTTAGTATTATTTCTCTGGCATCTGTATTTGTCATATGAGATTATTCCTCAAATCCTCTTTCAGCCAGCTCCACGATGGCATCTAAGACATCATTGTCTGACCGGTTATCAATCTTTAATGTTATTTTTGAACCCTTTGTACAAGCAAGAGTAAGAATATCAATAATACTTGAAGCATCTACCTTTTGCCCGTCTTTTATAATCCACACTTTCGACTTAGCATTTTGAGCGATTTTTGCTATGCCGGCAGCAGACCTTGCATGAAGGCCGAGCTCGTTTATGATAATAACATCCCTGGTCATTAATAAAGTGCCTAAAGTGAGCTAAAGTGTCTAAAGTGCCTAAAGTTAAGGTATTCTGCCTATTTTAAAGTGCCTAAAGTTGATGAATGCGCCTTAAGACGCTACCAGTTTTAATTTTTACCAGACAAGTTAGCCACTTAAAATCTAAAATGCCTAAAGTGCCGGCGTGGCATGTTAATTAATTAGCAACCAACACTTTTAAAGGTCAACGACATTAGGGTATCAATTAGCACGCCGAAGGCGTACCACAAACTTTAGGCATTTTAGGCACTTTAGCTCACTTTAGGCACTTTACTTAGGCATCTCCACACAAATAATGTAAAGGGGCTCATTTCCGGGATTTTCCAGTTTTACAAAACCTTTTTCTAGAGATTCCCTTTGACTCCAATCAGGGATTACTGTTGATTCGCCTTTCTTTAAGATCCTGGCTTTATTATCCGTTACAATCTTTGCTGCGCCTTTGAGCACAATCAGGTGTTTTATAGCTGCAGTATCGACATCAACCTGAAATATTGAACCTGGATATATGATAAATCTTGCTGTTTTAAAATTCTCTTTCTGTTCCAGCAGAGTAAAACTTCCCCATGAATAATGTACTGTTCTGTGTTGATGATATTCCTTTCGTCCCTTTTCTTTGAGCCTCGCCACAATATATTTGACATCCCTGCTGTTATCAATATCCGAAACAAATACAGAGTCGGGTGTTTCAACAACAACCATATTATTGATACAATTCGTTGCGATCAGCCGTTCGCGTCCCATTATGAAACAGTTTTTTGTATCCTTTGTGATAACGTCTCCATCAATAACATTGCAGTTTTTATCTTTTGGAAGAAAGTCATAAAGAGATTTCCATGATCCGATATCGCTCCATCCGAAATCTGAAGGCAAAACAACGACTTTATCTGTTTTTTCCATAATAGCATAATCGATGGAAAGATCCGGAAGTTGATCATACTCTGCCTTTGTTATGGAATCATTTTTTGAAACAATTTCCTCCATTCTTTCAAGAAGCTCGGGCTGGTAGGCTTTGAATTCTTCAATCATGACAGATGTTTTAAAAGTAAACATTCCGCTGTTCCAGAAAAAGTTGCCGGCCTCAACATACTTTTCTGCGGTCTCTTTATCCGGCTTTTCAACAAATCTTTTTACAACTAATGCTCCATCAGATACCTCTTTAGCGCCTTCAATATATCCATAACCTGTTTCAGGATAATTGGGTTTAATGCCAAAAGTTACTAGATACCCCTTGCCGGCAAGCTTTATAGCTGTTTTTAATTTTTCATGAAAAGACTCAATATCCTTGATGACATGATCTGCAGGAAAGACGCACAAGACAGCATCTTTTTCTATTTTCAAAATATTTAATACCGCAAGAAGAATGGCAGGTGCGGTATTCCGGCCGCTTGGTTCGCAGATTATCTTTCCTTCCGGTTGTATACCTATTGCCGACATGTGTCTTGCGGTTTCATGAAAATATTTTTTTCCGCAAACAATTCTGATCTTTTCAGTGTCGAGCGGAGGAGTAAACCTTTTTATGGTGCTTTGAATAAGGGAATCTTTACCAATGAACTTTACCAGTTGCTTGGGATAGAGTTCTCTTGATACGGGCCACAAACGTGTTCCTGTTCCCCCTGCCAGCAAGACAGGATATACATTTTTCAGGTCAGACATGTTTAAAATTACCTTATGTGTAACAGTTCAGCCACAAAGACACTAAGACACCAAGATTATAATATAATTCTCTTAAAATTTATAATTTGGGAATTTAGGGATTTGGGAATTTAGGGATTGAAGGATGTTGTCACTTTTAATTCCTCAATTCGCAATTCCTCAATTTATCAATCATATCCCTTCTTTGGGCCTTTGTGCCTTTGTGGCTGAACTATTACCTATTTTGCTGCACTTTTAAATGAGGAGGAGGCAGCGCTGCAAATTGTTTCTACAGCATCATAGCCGAGAAATCCGTTAACTTCGCGTTTCAATGACGAACCTGCATTTAATTTCATGGTATCAGGCAGAGCTATTATTATGTCTGTTTTTCCGGGATTTCGCAAATGAACATACGCCCGGCATGAACCAGGATATCTTTTAAGAATATCATACAACTTAATAAATAGTTCTTTCTCTGTCCTGGCCAAGTCCAGATTAAAATGAATGCTCGCGGTCCATGTTTCCTCGGCTTTATCCACCGGTATGACAGTATCCGCCAATACCTTTACTGAATTTTCGTCCTTTTGCACCCGTCCTTGAATAAGGATTGGATTATCATTTATTAGAAGATCATTTACTGATGTATAAACCGGAGAAAAGATAGTTACTTCAACAGAACCGTGCATATCCTCTATCAGAACAAAGGCCATTGGATCACCCTTTTTTGTTTTTATGGTCTTAATGCTTCTGATAATGCCGCCGATCCTGACAGCTTCACCATCATTTTTTTTCTTTAACGAAATAGTATCTGCATTGGTGAACTTTTCAAGCAGATCTTCATATCTGGTTAAAGGGTGTCCGGTTATATAGAAACCAAGCGACTCCTTTTCAAAAGCCAGGAGCTGTTTTTCATCCCATTCATCTATTTTCGGCAAACAAGGAAGATTTATCTTCGCCCGATTGTCTCCTCTCATATCAAACAACCCCATCTGGGGATTTGATTTTTCTTTCCGAATCCTTTGGCCGTAATCAAGGGCATCTTCTACAGATGCCATCATCTGGGAACGCTTGTTTCCGGTTGAATCAAAGGCGCCGCATTTTATAAGGCTTTCGATAACTCTCTTATTTACTTTTCTAAGATCTACATGCTCACAAAATTCAAACAGGGAAGAAAATTTTGTCTCTTTTCTGGCCTCCTCTTTTCTGACCTCAATGATAGATTCAATTGCCGCTTCTCCGACGTTTTTTACGGCAACAAGTCCAAACCTGATTTCTTTGCCTTTAACGGTAAATTCCTTATCACTTTCAATAACATCAGGAGGAAGTATGGATATGCCCTGACTCCGGCACTCGGCAATATATTTTACTACGGCATCAGTGGAATGCATTTCACTTGTAAGCAACGAGGCCATGAACTCAACAGGAAAATGAGCTTTAAGGTAAGCTGTCTGATATGCAATAAGAGCATATGCGGCGCTGTGAGACTTGTTAAATCCATATCCTCCGAATTTTTCTATCAGATCGAATATCTTTTTCGCTTTTTGAGGTTCAATACCATTGTCTGTGGCTCCCTGCATGAAGCGTTCCTTGTGTCCGGCCATAATTTCGGCAATTTTCTTTCCCATTGCCTTTCGAAGATCATCTGCTTCTGCCATGGAATAATTGGCAAGAACGGCGGCAATCTTCATGACCTGCTCCTGATAAACAATAACCCCGTATGTTTCTTTTAGAACCGGTTCAAGTTCAGGAACAATGTATTTTACTTTTTTTCTACCATGCTTCCTTTCCACATAATCGTCGATCATTCCGCTTTCCATCGGACCGGGGCGGTAAAGAGCAACAAGCGCTATAATGTCATCAAAGCATTCGGGTCTTAATCTTACAAGCAGATCTTTCATTCCGGAGCTTTCAAGCTGGAATACTCCGGTTGTGTTGCCGGATGCAAGGAGACGATAGGTATCAGGATCGCTGGAATTTATGTTTAAAAGATCAGGCGGAGCAGCTTTCTGCCTGGCAATAAGCGAAAGGGTGTTTGCAATAACGGTCAAGTTGCGAAGGCCCAGAAAATCAAACTTTATAAGACCTATCTTTTCGACACATTTCATATCGAACTGGGTCACGACTTCATCTTTTTTGCCCTTATACAGCGGCAGATATTCCACAAGTGGCCTGTCTCCGATCACAACTCCTGCGGCATGTGTGGATGCATGTCTGGGAAGCCCTTCAAGTACCCGACAGATATTTATCAGATCACCAACTTCGGGTTTTGTTTCCGCAAGGCTCGAAAGTCTCGGTTCCTGCTTTAGCGCATCGTCAAGACTTATGTTTAATACATCAGGTACCATCTTGGCGATGGCATCCACCTCGCGCAAAGGTATATCAAGGGCGCGTCCTACATCACGGATTACCGCTCTTGTTTTGAGTTTTCCAAATGTAATTATTTGAGCGACCTTAATATCTCCGATAGAGGCATTTTTTTCATTATCGCTTCCGCCGTATTTTCTTACCACATATTTAAAAACTTCTTCTCTGCCGTTTATGCAGAAATCAACATCAATATCCGGCATGCTTTTTCGGGCGGGATTGAGGAAGCGTTCAAAAATCAGCCCATGCTCTATGGGGTCTAACTCTGTAATTCCGAGGGAATATGCAACAAGACTCCCTGCAGCGGAACCTCTGCCCGGGCCCACAGGAATATTGTTTTCTTTAGCATAATGTATAAAATCGGCAACGATCAGGAAATATCCCGAAAAGCCCATATCTTTTATGACCGAGATTTCATATTCAAGACGGTCATTATAAATCTTTTCATCAATATCTAAATTTTTTGCCTTTATGCGCTGTAAAATTCGGCTATATCCTTCTCTGGTCTTTTGTTCAAAAACCTCATCTTCAGTCTGCTCGGAAGAGATTTCAAATTTTGGAAAATGATAAGTACTGCCTGGTTTTGATAAAAAGTCAAATTCAACGTTGCATCTTTTTGCAATATCAACTGTGTTATTAAGAGCGCCCGGATAGTCTTTGAAGGAGGCGTGCATTTCTTCCGGCGATTTAAAATAGAGCTGGTCTGTTCCGAATTTGAAACGATCTGCGGCATGAACGGTCTTTCCGGTCTGGATACACAAAAGAACCTCATGAGCCCTGACATCTTCTTTGTTGAGATAATGGCAATCATTTGTAGCAACAAGGGGAATGGAAAGTCTTTTGCTCATATCCAAAAGAGCCTGGTTTACTTTTTCCTGTTTATCGATGCCGTTGTTTTGAACTTCGAGAAAAAAATTATTCTCTCCAAAGATGTCGAGATAGAAGCGAGCAGTTTCATCAGCATCTTCTATTTTACCTTCTATAATCTGTCTGGGAATTTCACCATGCAGACATGCTGAAAGAGCGATAAGTCCTTTGCTATGTTGCTTTAAAATCTCTCTGTCGATACGTGGTTTGTAATAAAACCCCTTCAGTTGGGCAATGGAAGCGAGCTTGCATAGATTGGTGTATCCATCCTGATTTTCGGCCAGAAGGAGAAGATGAGAAAGACCTTTGCTGTCAAGCGGAGTTTTATCGCTAAGACTCCGTGGAGCCAGATAACACTCACATCCTATAATTGGTTTGATTCCCGCTTTATTGGCCTTTTCATAAAACTCAAGAACTCCGAACATGGTTCCATGATCGGTAATAGCCGCAGACTCCATACCAAAATCAGTTGCACGATTTAAAAGCGCATCAATCCTTATGGCCCCATCGAGAAGACTGTACTGGGTATGAACATGAAGGTGAACGAAATCCGGTATAGTGTCAGTCATTTTTCTACTCAAGACGATAGTTTGGCGCTTCCTTGGTAATGATTACGTCATGAACATGGCTTTCGCGCAAACCCGCTGCACTTATTTTTATAAATCGAGCCTTTTCTCTTAGTTCTTCTATTGTTCTGCATCCCACATATCCCATGCCTGCTTTTAATCCTCCGATGAGCTGGAGAATATTTCCGGAAAGGCTGCCCCTGTATGGAACACGTCCAACAATACCTTCAGGGACAAGCTTGTCGCCACTGATATCTTCACGCTGGTAATATCTGTCCCTGCTCCCTTTTTTCATGGCTTCTATGGAACCCATACCTCTATATACTTTATAACTACGTCCCTGAAAGAGGACCAGTTCACCCGGGCTTTCTTCTGTTCCGGCAAACAGTCCGCCTATCATCACTGCATGAGCGCCCGCACCAATAGCTTTTGTAATATCACCTGAAAATTTGATGCCACCATCTGCGCAAAGAGGGATACCTGTCTTGTTGGATATTGACCGGCAATTCATTATAGCGGTTATTTGAGGTATGCCTACGCCTGCTACAATACGTGTGGTACAGATGGATCCCGGTCCGATTCCGATCTTTACCCCGTCAACACCGGCATTAATAAGATCTTCAGCTCCCTTTGCCGTGCCGACATTACCTGCAATCAGCTCGATGTTTTTGAAATTGCTTTTTAAAATTTTTACAGCATCAATGACATTTTTTGAATGACCGTGAGAAGTATCGATTAAAATAACATCAGCGCTTGCGTTCAAAAGCGCCTCCGTGCGTTCTTCCATATCAGGGCCGACACCTACGCCACCCCCGACTCTGAGCCTACCCATCCTGTCTTTGCAGGCATTCGGATATTTTTTTATCTTTTCAATGTCTTTTATGGTTATCAAACCGAGTAGCTTCCCCTTTTTATCGACAACAAGAAGCTTTTCGATCCTGTGTTTATGCAGCAGCTTCTTTGAATCTTCCAGGGTAATACCTGCTGAAACAGTAACAAGGTTTTCACTGGTCATGACTTCAGAGATTTTCTTTTCAAAATTGGTTTCAAATCGCAAATCCCTGTTTGTAACAATGCCAACCAATTTATCATCTTTTACAACAGGAACCCCGGAAATACGATACTGCTCCATCAGTTTCAACACATCACGGACCAACCGGTCAGGATGAATGGTAACAGGATCAATAATCATACCGCTTTCAGATTTCTTTACCTTGTCAACTTCCATAGCCTGGCTTTTGATACTCATATTACGGTGTATAAAACCAATTCCACCTTCACGCGCTACGCTTATGGAAGTGAGCGCTTCTGTTACGGTATCCATCGCAGCGCTTACAATCGGGATGTTAAGCGCAATATTTCTTGTCAGCCTGGTGCTGGTATTGACATCTTTTGGCACTACATCAGAATAGTTCGGAATCAACAAAACATCATCAAAAGAAAAAGCTTCTTCAGGTGGTATTTTTATCATAAAAGTTTCTCCGGAAAAGATCTTGTTAATGTTTAGTTTATCAAACCAAAATAGCAAATGGAGTTATCTTTGGCAATCTTTTTGTTGTCTTGACAATATAACGGAGTACGTAATAAAAAGGGGCAAGGATCAAATTTCGTCTACTATCTTATGCTTACTAAACAAAAAATTGATGATCCCCGGATTGTCGATTGTCGATTGATGATTGATGATTGAAGGTCGTCTCTAAATCGACAATCGACAATCATCAATCAACAATCCGTGGATCGACAATCATCAATCGACAATCATCAATCTTTACCAGGTATTATGCTAATTAAAATAAATTCCAAAAATCCGCAGGAGCGACTTGTCGGAAAGGTTGTTGAAGTCCTCAAAAGAAGCGGCATAATTGCCTATCCAACCGACACTTATTACGGAATAGGGTGCGATATTATGAACAAAAAGGCTATTGAGAAGATATACCAGTTAAAGCAGCGAAATAAGAACAAGCCTTTTAGTTTTATATGTTCAGGGCTCAAAAATATCAGCCGCTATGCAAAAGTTTCAAATTATGCGTACAAGACCATGAAACGGCTTTTACCCGGTCCATATACTTTTGTTCTGGAAGGTTCAAAACTTGTTCCTAAAATAATGTTGACCAAGCGGAAGACCGCTGGAATACGTGTGCCTGACAATTCAATTTGCATGGCACTTGTAGAAGAGCTGGGAAATCCGATTATTAGCACGAGTGCAACAATGCCGGACGGCACAGTTTTTCACGATCCATCACTTATTCACGATTTTTTTCATTCCAGAATAGATATCGTAATTGATGGAGGGGAGCCTGTTGCAGGGCGACCTTCAAGCGTGATCTCCCTGATCAACGATATCCCTGAGGTAATACGCAAAGGTATGGGCGATGTGAGTATTTTTGAATGAGAGACTTTTTTACGAAGCCGTCCAAAGATAACCGGCAGAAAAACCTGGATTGACTATGCGATTTGCAAGCTCTTTAACTGATGACTCCGCAAGGTATCTCAGAAGGGAAAATTTTTTCTCCCTGGCATAAACAGCGGATATCTTCCCTTTGATTCCACCCATGCGTCCAGCCCATTCTATTGCATCTTCCAGGTTTCCGAGACGGTCAACAAGTCCGAGATGCTTTGCCTCTTCTCCTGAAAAGATACGTCCGTCAGCAAGCGATTCAACTTTGGACTGATCCATCTTTCTGCCTTCAGCAATAGCCATTATAAATTGTCTGTGGATTTGATTTGAAAAATCCTGGAGGAGCTTCCTTTCTTCTTCTGTCATTTTTCGGACCGGAGATCCTATGTCCTTGTATTTGCCGCTTTTAACAACAACAGGAACCAATCCGATTTTATGGAGAAGCTCCTGAAAATTTGTATATCCCATGATAACACCGATGCTGCCGGTAATGGTGCCTGGGTTGGCAACAATTCCGTCCGCCCCGGCAGCAATATAATAGCCTCCGGAGGCCGCAACAGCACCCATGGAGGCCACTACCTTTTTTTCATTTATTGTTTTTCTGACTTCTCTGAAAATCTCCTGTGAAGGCCCTACGCCGCCTCCAGGGGAATCTATCCGAAGTACTATTGCCTTGATAGAATCATCCTCACGGAAGCGTTTAAGCTCATGTATTATATTTTGGGCATCTGCAATAATACCTGTTATTTTTACGATGCCGACTTTTTCTCCACCGATTTTATGCAGATCAGCAAAATCAGAGTTCTTTGTGCCAAGTAGAAACAGCAGGGATATTCCTATTATCGTAGCAGCAACTAAAGATGAAAACGCCAGAATAAAAAAAAGGTATGGATGTCTACGGGAGAACATATGGCAATGATGATTGTCGATTGTCGATTGTCGATTGATGATTGATGATTCGCATAAGTCTAAATGTTGTAGTATTTTAGCTTAAGGTATTGAAATGTAAAAGATTTCATTATCTTCAGGTTAATTCTTTATAAATCTGAGATGGTTTCCTTCCTTGTGACATGTAAGCAGATATTTGTGGAATAGCGAAATCCTCATTCTGGAGCGAGGCANNCGCCGACACGGTCGGCTTGCTCCAAAAGCGCAACAAATAATTCTCTTTTTGATCACATACCAGGGAGCCATCCCATAAATCTTGATTTTCAATAGGTTGCATACATAACTTTTGAAAATTCCACAACATTTAGACTTATGCGTGATGATTGATGATTTGCCTGCCCGCCATCGCACTCGCTATAACCAGATATGCGAAATTCAAGCGCTTGTGCTCAGGCGAGGCGGGCGGGTGAAATCGCTCCTGTCTGCGTGCGCACACGCACAGGCAGGTCGCTCTGTTTTTTGTTATAATATTACCCGCCCGCCGCGAGCCCTACTCAATGTTCTTCGTCCTTTCGTTGACTTGCTCAGGCGAGGCAGGCGGGATAGAATATCTTCAATTGACAATCATCAATCTTCAATCGACAATCATCAATCGAGAACGCTATTTCTCATTCAACTTATCCTGGAGATTCTCGCGCAAGATTTCTCCAAATGTTGAAGTTGCCGGTTTCGTGTTATTTACATAATCGGTAAGAAGGCTCTGTTCATCATCAATCTCAAGCCGTTTGATTGAAAGTCCGATCCGTCTTTCGTCTCCGTTGATATTCATTATTCTGGCAGTTATGACATCGCCTACATTAAATTTTCCTACGGGGGTTTTTATTTTTTCGTTGCTGATCTCGGATACATGCACAAGTCCTTCTATCCCTTCTTCCAGTTCAATAAAAACTCCAAAATCGGTAATATTCGTGACCGTGCCGGTTATCTTTTTCCCAACTTCATAGCGCTGAGCTACAGTTTTCCATGGGTCCGGCTGCAGTTGTTTGATACCCAGGGAGAACCTTTCATTTTGCTTTTCAATATCGAGAACTATAGCCTGGATCATGTCCCCTTTGTTATATATCTCAGACGGATGCTTTATCCGCTTTGTCCATGAGATATCTGAAATATGTACAAGCCCATCGATACCTTCGTCTATACCGACAAAGATACCAAAATCAGTTATGTTCTTGATTTTGCCCTCAATAGTTGTGCCAACAGGATACTTTTCACTTATTACATCCCACGGATTTGGAACAACCTGCTTCATGCCAAGGGAGATACGTCTGTTTTCAGGTTTGATGTCAAGTACTACAGTATCAACCATCTCTCCTACAGAAACGATTTTGGAAGGATGGCGAACCTTTCGGGTCCATGACATCTCAGAAACGTGAATTAGACCCTCGATGCCATCTTCCAGTTCCACGAATGCACCGTAATCCGTCAGGCTTACAATCTTTCCTGTTACACGGGAACCCACCGTGTATTTTTCAGCAGCAGTTAACCAGGGATCTTGTGCAAGTTGTTTCATGCCTAATGAAACTCTTTCTCTCTCAATATCAAAATTAAGGACTTTTACAGTTATCTTATCGCTGACTGAAAAAAACTCGGAAGGATGTTTAACGCGTCCCCATGAAATGTCTGTAATATGGAGCAGGCCATCCACACCCCCAAGATCAACAAATACACCGTATTCAGTAATATTCTTTACCACTCCTTCAATGACTTTCCCTTCATGGATGGATTTTATTGTTGCAGCCCTTTTAGATTCACGTTCTTCTTCAAGAATGGCCCGTCTTGATAAAACTATGTTGCTTCGTTTCCGATTATATTTTAAGATTTTGAAGGTAAATTTCTTTCCAACCAGCTCGTCAAGATTGCGGACAGGACGTAAATCCGCCTGCGAGCCAGGCAAAAAGGCCTGAACTCCGATATCCACAGAAAATCCGCCTTTTACACGACTTAAAATAACGCCTTCGATGGTTTCTTCCTCGTCGTAAGTTTTTTTGATATCTTCCCATACCTTGACTTTGGCGGCCTTTTCTTTGGAAAGGATGACGCGCTCTTCTTCTTCGTCCCAGTATTCGACCATCACCTCTACACTGTCTCCAACCTCGGCGTTTATGTTACCATCTCCATCTTTGAATTCTTGAATCCGTATTTGACCCTCTGATTTATAGCCGATGTCAACAAGCACATAATCCTTGTCCACTGAAATTATTCTGCCGGTGACAAGCTCTCCTTCTTCGAAACGCTTAAAGCTTTCTTCGTACATATCCATCAAATTTTCCATGCTGTCACCGGAGCTTTGAACTTCTTTCAATGATTCATTGTCAACAGATATATCGGATTTTAAGCTTTCATTTTGTTGCATAACTGCTGTATCGGATAAATCATTTTTGTTTAATTGTTCGGTTACATCGTTCTTAACTAAATTTTCCATTAAAAAAACTACCCCCTTGGCCTATTTTTTTATAGCATAATCTAACTTTTATATCATACTTTTTGTAAAAAACAACGATTATTTGTAATAGTTTAGCCACAAAGACACTAAGACACCAAGATTATAATATAATTCTCTTAAAATTCAATCCCTCAATCCCTCAATCCCTCAATCAAAAAAGACAGCATCAATTCGACCACCTCTTTAACAGAAAGATTAGTGGAATCTATTATTATTGCATTGTCGGCCGGTTTTAATGGAGCCAGATTTCTTGTGCTGTCGTTTTCATCCCGGCGTTTAATATTTGCTTCAACTTCTTTTAGAGTTTGAGATGTTTTCGATGTTAGTTCTTTGTAGCGTCTGAGAGCCCTTATTTTGTGGGATGCATCCAGAAAAAACTTTACATCAGCATCAGGGAACACAACAGTACCCATGTCACGCCCTTCGAACACAAGTCCTTTCTCCCCTGCCATATTTCTTTGAACATCCAGAAGATACTTTCTTACAACGGGTCTTGCGGAAACTGCTGAGGCGAGCATTGTTATTTCAGGCGTCCGGATTTGATCTGTAATATCTGAATAATTTGATAAAAGACGCGGCCCTTTTTCACCTTGTACAAATTTCATGTTCAGGCTGCTGCATAGCTTCTCAAGGCCGATATCATCATTTTGGCTCAAGCCTGCCGATTTTGCTTCAAATGCAACGCCCCTGTAAAGAGCGCCTGTATCAACATATCTATAACCAAGGCGATCTGCAAGAATCCGGCTTACCGTCGTTTTGCCGGCACCAGCAGGGCCATCTATTGTAATAATGAGAGGTTTCATAAAATTACCTTTTCAAGGGCTTTTATAAAACGAACATTTTCCTCGGCAAGCCCAACATTAACTCTGATATACTCAGGATATCCATATGATCTCATGGACCGTACAATAACACCCTGCCTGAGCATGCTTTCAAAAACTTCATCAGCGTCTTTTCCAACGTCTATGAGAAAAAAGTTTGCCTGTGTTGGAAAATATTTAATTCCGAGCCTGTCTAAGGAATTATACAAAAAATCCAGACCTTCATGAACCAGACTTATGGTCTTTTTTAAAAAAGTTTCGTCTTTAAGAGCCGCGCATGCTCCAACCTGGGCCAGCAAGTTTGCATTAAACGGCTGCCTCACCCTGTTCAGCAGACCTGTTATTTCTTCCGGCATAACACCGTAGCCGATTCTAAGGCCGGCCAGGCCATATGCCTTGGAAAAGGTGCGAAGTGTAATCAGAGCTCTGTCGGAATCAAGATAATCGATGCTGCCGGCGCAATTTTCATCCCGTACAAATTCGATATACGCTTCGTCTACTACAACAACAACCTGCTGAGGAATGCTTTCCAGAAAGTTTCCAAAATCTTTTTTTGATACAACTGTTCCTGTAGGGTTATTGGGATTGCACACAAAAACCATTCGTGTTTTGG